>Ga0206820_1006_pt1 | contig 95337 bp, 88 predicted proteins | sample Alteio_BWOrgCont_84_FD_152857 | JGI IMG/M metagenome (GOLD analysis project Ga0206820, IMG submission 152857) | Enriched cells from forest soil in Barre Woods Harvard Forest LTER site, Petersham, Massachusetts, United States -... | ecosystem: Environmental > Terrestrial > Soil > Temperate forest >...
AAAAAATGTGCTCACTAACAAAAAATGTCTTTTCATTTTTTTCCTACGATTTTTTATCTTCTTTGCCTGGCAAATATTTTAAACCATACATCGCCAAATCTTTTTCATCAACAATACCAGGTGCTTTCATCATCGCATCAATTCCTTTTTGTGTTTTTGGAAATGCAATAACGTCACGAATTGATTTTGATTTGGTCAAAAGCATGATGATACGATCAAGACCAAGCGCCAGTCCGCCGTGTGGAGGACAACCCATTTCAAGCGCAGTCAAAAGTGCGCCAAATTTTTCTTGCATTTTGGCTTCATCAAGGCCCAAAATACCAAACATTTTCTTTTGAAATTCAATATCGTGAATACGAATCGATCCACCACCAAGCTCATAACCGTTAAGCACCACGTCATATGCACGAGCTTTGATCTCACCAAATGGCTTACCTTCAAAGCCTTCTTTGGGGCTCGTGAAAGGATGATGCACTGCATTCCAGCGTTTTTCTTCTTCATCATATTCAAACAATGGAAAATCAGTAACCCAGCAGAAACGATATTCATCATGATTAATTAAATTTAATTCTGCAGCAACTGCACAGCGTAAACGACCAAGAAGTGTCCATGCTTCAGTGTATTTTCCCGCAATTAAAAATAATGTATCGCCCGCTTTTACGGTTGGAATAATTTTTTGAACTTGCGTCAAAAAATCAGCTGGTAAAAACTTTGCCACCGGTGATTCTGCTTGGCCTTGCTCACTGAAGCGAACCCACAACAAACCTTTTGCACCCATGTTAACAGCTTTGTTTACCCAACTATCAAGCTCAGAGCGGCCAAACTGTTTTTGGTGCACATGAAGCGCACCAATCTTACCACCCTGTGCCAGCACGGTTTGTAAAAATTTCAGCTCGGTTGTTGCAAAAAGTGAACTAATATCTTTAATTTTTAAATCATAGCGCAGGTCAGGTTTATCAGATCCGTACCACGCAAACGCATCATCAAACGTAATGCGCTCAAATTTTTCAGGGATGTCCAAGTTCATGGCTTTTTTAAACACGCTATGCAACAATTTTTCAATCGTTTGCATAACATCTTCTTCGCATACGTATGACATTTCAACGTCAATTTGTGTAAATTCAGGCTGACGATCTGCGCGTAAATCTTCGTCTCTAAAGCAACGAGCTATCTGAACATAACGATCCATACCAGATGCCATCAAAAGTTGTTTATACATTTGCGGTGATTGCGGCAAAGCATAAAAACTACGTTCATGAATGCGCGATGGAACCAAAAATTCTCGTGCACCCTCAGGTGTGTTTTTGGTTAAAATTGGAGTTTCAATTTCAAGAAAACCTTCATTTCTAAAAAACTCTCGCATGAAAAAAGTTATGTCACTGCGAAGCTTAAAAATGCGATACATTTCATTTCTGCGAAGATCAAGATATCGATAGGTCAACCGCATTTCTTCATCAACATCATGCGCTTCTTCCATCATGAATGGAAGTGCCACCGATTTGTTTAAAATTTCTAGTTCGTGCACTTGAAGTTCAAATGCTCCTGTGCGCATCTCTGGATTTGTTAAATTTGCACCACGTTCAACCACAAGTCCCGTAACAGCGATCACGTACTCACTGCGCAATCCATGCGCAAGCTCATGAGCAGTTGGCCCAAAATCAGGACTAAAAACAACTTGCATGATGCCTTCGCGATCTCGTAAATCGATAAAAATCAAACCGCCATGATCACGACGTCGGTGCACCCATCCAAAAAGTGTAATCGATTTACCAACATATTCTTGTGTAATCAGACCGCAATAAGTTGTTCTTTGTTTCATGGTTCCGTTTGCTTTCTATCAATTAAAAGAGGTATGAGAAGCTGACGTTACCAATATATCCAATACTGCTTCCTGTTGGCAATTTATGTTTGGTAATTAAAGTACCACACATGTCTTTATAGTGCTGACCAGGAATAAGCGCTGAAAAATATCCCGCAAGTTTCAATTTTTCACAGAACAATCCACTCACCTTTAAGGTTAATTCCGTTCCCAGGAAATTGTCTGCAAATTGTGGTTCTGTTTTATGTTTAGGTATAAAGCTCGCTGTTTCTGGAGCCCAATAACCAATAACGTTGGGTACTAAAGAAATTGCATATCGTTGTAATTGTGGAACTTTCCATTCAAGTCGAGCACCCAAAAATGCAAGATTGGTAAACTCATTAACAACTCCTGGCTGAAGCACTGCTGTAATATTTTCCTGCGATACATCAGCATTTGGAAGAGCTACGTTAAATCGAGGAGCTCCTTGGTTAAGCATAATCAAATGATCTAAACGTTTACCACCGTATACTGATTGCAGTGGTATAAATCCAGTAAAGTCGAGGTTATATAATTCAGCTGCAGAAAGTTTATTCTCATCACGCTGAAGATCAATGTACCCTGAAGCATACCCAACACCAATTGATAAATTTAAAACTTTCGGTCGAACTTCATAAGTTGCGTCAGCAACAAAGAAATAACCATCCAACAATCGTCTTTGTTCAGGACGAATACGATCAAATGCAGTATAAATATTTGTTGGCGTTAAAACACCATTAACAAGAACTGGCACATTACCAATATTTTTACCATTGGTTGCTGTTGTTTGCGGCGTAGCTTTCAACAAGTTTATAACTGCATCGTTTACAGGAGCTTGCTGAGGCTTTTTCGTTGTTGAAGGATCTTGCGTAAATACTTTAGTATATTGTTCAACCAAAAATCCATTACCATCTTTTTCAATTTTAATTTCGTTACGATCCCATGGCCGAACATCCACTTCACCAAAGTTCAACGCGCATTCAAATCCCCAATTAAATCTATTGTACGCACCCTCTACTGCACAACCAACCGTTGACAGATAAGTATCAACATCATTTTTAAATTCTAAGTCCTGATCTGGTGAATTTTGATGAACAATGTAGGGCTCAATATTAATTTTCTTTTTATCTTTTTTATATACCAAAATATCTTGTCGTATCGCCATGATGTATGCTTGACGACCAACACCGCGCACTGGACATGCCCCAATCTCATTTTTTCGTATAGGAGCTAGATTATTATCAAGTGATGTTTGAAGGTTTTGAACTAATGCAAAATAAAAATCAAAAATATAACGATCTTGTACCGGATTAAAGCTTAAAACTATACCAGGAGCATATTGATCAATGGATGAACCAGGACCAAATCCCAAGAAATCTGTTGCATCATATGCAGCACCAAGACTGATTCCTCGACCAACTTGATACGGAATTAATCCAATCTGAGCATAGTGATTAAGATTATCATTGGTACCAAGTTTAATTTTTAACCAACACTCACGCATCCACAACAAATGCTTGTTGCTTGCTGTACCTTTAACTGTTTGTGTAACGCCAGCAATCGTAGCGGAGCTATCTTCATTTTTAGTTTCTGTCGATCCTCCCCATTTATAACGGAAACGAAACGCATCATAAAACTGTATGATTGGGTTATCTTGGTTACCGTAAGCTATGCAAAATAAATAATCAGCGGTGGTTCGTAGATAAAAAATCGAATCAGCTCCTATTTCACTGTTCAACAATGTTAAATTGTTGCTCACAAAGCTTTCAACCGTGCATTTGCCGTTCATGTCCAAGACTAAGTTATCAGTACTAAACTGAATTTTATCAGCACCTGCAACAACCGTTGCAACACCAAGCAACGTTACAATACCAAGCAACAACGATAATTGTATCTGTAAAATCCGAGTTGTCATAAAGTTCAAGTTCATAGACCGTCCATACAATGATTTTTAAAATGAATTATTTAATAAACAATATCTAACAAAAGAACCCTATTGTCAATTAAGGAGCGGATTAAAACATGCTCAGAAAGCAGTTAAAACTCATACATTAGAGCAACATTTCCAATAAACCCAATGTCACTGCCCGACGAGCTCTTAAAATCATTGATCACTTTGCCATGATTATCCCGATAAAAAAAACCGGGCAAAAAAAGTCCTGCGTAACCAGCACATTTTATTTTTTGCCACATAGTCCACTCAAATTCCGTTGAAAGCTCAACTCCTAAAAAATTTCGTGCAAGGCGATTTACATCAGTTGTATGATCAATGTAAACTGGCTGAGGAGTCCAATAACCAACACAATTTCCACTGAGTATCAACCCATAACTCTTGCATGCTGTTGGATTGTAAACTATTCGCGTTCCAACAAATGCAATATTTGTTAAATCTTGTATCGTTGCTGATTGAATATCATTGATTAAATTAGTTTCCAATGTGTCAGCACTATTTAGATTATTGCAACGCGGGAGTCCCTGATTTAATGCAATAATATGGTGAATTCTGGTACCGGTGTATTCAGATTGAAGCGGAATAAAACCAGAAAATGTTTGATTCATACATTGATGATGCGACATAGCATTGGTATCAGTTTTTTTATTACAATCTCCTGACGCATATCCTGCACCAAAGGCCCACTGTAAAACAGTCGGAACAACATCATAGGACGCATCTGCAAGAAAAAAATAACCATCAAAGAATTTCGTTTGTGCTGCACGAAATCGATCATACGCATTATATAAATGAGGCCCAATTTTTTGACCGTTCATTTTACAACTTTTAGCTGACCCATTAACATACTGATCATTTGCAGTAGTTTCTTGAGCAAGCATAGCCGTTTTTAATGCAGGATCTTGGTCATACACTTTGGTGTAACGTGCAACCAAATATCCATTATCGTTTTTGTCGATAGATAATGCATTTCTATCCCAAGCCTTCAGCAGTGCTTCGCCAAGATTAAATGCCCCTTCACAACCCCAACTCCAACGAGTGTAAACAGCCTCTGCTGCAATACCAATCGTCAACAATGTGATATCCGTATCACGCAAAAACTCAACTTTTTGATCAGGTGCCCCTAAATATACAACATACGGCTCAATATCTATGTTGTTGCAAAATAGATGATGCAATTTGTGATCCCATGCAATGATATATGATTGCCTACAGGTACCACCAGCAGCCATTGATTGTATATTTACGCCGCCAACAGCTTCAACGGTATCACCAACCGTGGATTGCTTATTTTTTAAAATAGCACCGTATACATTGAAACTATATTTATCGGGGACAACATTAAAATTAATAAGCGCCGCAGGAGCATATTGATCAATATAAAAATCTGATTTAAATCCCAAATAACTTGAAGAATCATATGCTGCCCCAAGGCTGATTCCGCGACCAACTTGATAGGGAATTAATCCCAATTGTACATAACTTTCAGCGTCCAATTTCGATCCCAAACGTATATTTCGCTTGGTCATTACATTATTTAAATCAAATTTTAACCAGCCCTCACGCATCCACAGTAAATGCTTATTTACCGATGAGCCAGCCACACTTCTGAAAGCTCCTGTCACAACTAGGGGTCGATTGTACACATACGTTTCAGCAAAACTTCCCCAAACATATCGAAAACGTACTGCATCATAAAATTGAATCATTGCTGCGTCTGTGTCACCCAACTTCACATCAAGGCTATAATCAATGGTTGACCTCATATTCCACACCCAATCATTGCCGCGACAATTCAGTGTGTTCATATTTACCGCAACAATTCCATCAACCGTACATTGCCCAGCCCATTGAGTGGTAACGGTTTGTGCAAACGCAGTTGTTGCAATGCACATTATGCCAACAATAGTCCAAAATTGATGAAGAGGTGGATATGATATAGACATTTTCACAATATTTTCCCAAAATGCTCATACAAGATAGAGCCAACAAATAGGTTTAATTTTATTAAACCCAAATTGGCATGTCATAAAAAAAATATATTTCGATTTTACTGATAAAATTGATTTGAAATAGTATCTACGAAATAACAACCACTGTCAAAAACAATAACCCATCCATTGCGATCTATAAGGATTCTTATGTCAACAAAAAATTTATTAATTGGAGCACACGTTTCAATTGCTGGTGGCTTTGATCAAGCAATTGTTCGTGCAGAAAAAATTGGAGCAACCTGCATTCAGATTTTCACCAAAAGCAATCGTCAATGGTACAGCAAACCAATCACAGATGAAGATGTTGTTGCATTTTTAGCGCAACAAAAAAAATCATCGGTGCAAATAGTTGTTGCACACGCATCATATTTAATCAATTTAGCATCTGCCAACAAGGAAACCGCTGAAAAATCACAACAAGCCTTAGTTGACGAACTACTGCGTTGCGAAAAACTACACATTCCATACCTTGTGCTTCATCCAGGGACTTCTCCATCAACAGACCATGAATCAACGTTGCTAACGATTGCAAAGCAAATCAACATTGCCTTTCAAAAAGCAAAACCAAAACACACGACGCTTTTACTTGAAACCATGGCTGGCCAAGGATCAACTGTAGGAAAAACGTTTGAAGAATTAGCAGAAATCATAAAGCATGTAACCGTTAAATCTCATATTGGGGTATGCGTCGACACCTGCCATATTTTTGCAGCAGGATACGATTTTCATGATAAAAAATCATACCATGAACTATGGAAACATTTTGATGAAGTTATAGGACTTGAAAAACTCAAGGTATTTCACATTAATGATTCCAAAAAAGAACTCGGTTCATTTGTTGATCGACACGAACATATCGGACACGGTAAAATACCGTCAACAGCCTTTAAACTTTTAATGCAAGATAAACGATTTGTAAACATCCCCAAGCTACTAGAAACGCCCAAAGATCATGATGAGATTGAAGATGATAAAAAGAATTTAGCGACACTCACGCGATACAGCAACGAGTAGAAAAAAAAGATCGATGGTGGAACCTATGCCCCCTAACCAGAATAGCAATTATCCACCATCGAAAATAAGCAGTTCTCCGACCATACTACCTTACTATCAAAAACAAGGAAGGAGATACGTTCATTCTACGCAGACCATCTACTTTATCAAAAATAAATTATCTTGTTGCGCAACAACAACAAAAAAAGGGCCCTAATTCAGGGCCCTTTTTCAAAAAGCAACAGAAATATTTTTTTGCAACAACTAAGTTCAATAAAACTGAACCCAATCTTATACGAGAACTTCTACAATGTGATAAACCATATCGCCTTCTTTCCAGTCAGTAAAACCTTCAACTGCAAATGCGCAATCACTGCCTTCTGAAACAGAAGAAACTTTATTTTTATCTTTTTGCAACGTACGAATAACGCCACGACCAATAAGTTCACCGTTGCGAACAATTTTAACTTTACCACCTTGTTGAAATACGCCGCTCTCAATACCAGCACCAGCAATAACACCAACAGACTTGATTCTAAATACCGCTTTAACGCGACCAACACCAAGCTGTTTTTCTTGTACTTTCTTGATACGACTTTCCTGAAGAGCAGCCCGAGCATCATCAAGCAATTGATAAATAATATCAAAAGTTTTAATCACAACACCTTTTTTAGATGCGTACTGCGCTTCTTTGTGCACTTTAACACCAAGACCGTATACAATTGCACCTGTTGTTGAAGCAAGCTCAACGTTGTTTTCATTGATATCACCAACGCCAACATCAATAATACGTATTTTTTCTGCTTGTTCTTTATTCATTTTAATAATGCTGCTGAGTAATGCTTCTTTTGATAACAATGTATTTGCTTTCAAAATAACATTAATACTACCAATGCCTTCTTGTTGTTCATGCCCCAAAACCTTTGACGCTTCACCTTGAGGTTTGATCAACATTGTTTTTTGGTGCTTTTTAAGCACTGCAGCATCAGTTGCAAATTCAAACACATCACCGGCCTGCGGCAATCCTGAGAATCCAGCTATTTGTGCAGGCACAGAAGGCCCAACTTCTACTAAATTTTTACCAGCATAATTTTTAATTGAACTTACTTTGCCTGATGTAGATCCACAAACAAAATGATCACCACGAGCAATGGTACCGCGTTGCAAGATAATTGTTGCAACAGCACCACGACCATGTTCCATTTTAGATTCTAAAACAAACCCACGAGCAACATCTTTGGAATCTGTTCTCAAGTCCATGATGTCAGCCTGAAGTCTGAGCAACTCAAGCAATTCATCAATACCTTCGCCAGTTTTGGCTGATATTGGAACACATGGAACTTGTCCACCCCAATCTTCTGGCAGTAAATCTTGATCGGCAAGTTGTCGTTTTACAATGTCAATTCTATCACGCGACACTTTGTCGATTTTATTAAGCGCAACAACAGCCGTTGCACCAAAAGTTTTAATTATTTTAATGCTTTCAATGGTTTGAGGCTTTATGCCATCATCAAGTGCTATCATAAGCACAACCAAATCAGCAATTAATACTCCGCGTTCACGCATTAAAGAAAAAGCTTCATGCCCAGGAGTGTCAACAAACACAAGGTTTCCAAATTTTGTAGTAACTTCATACGCAGCAACTTGTTGCGTAATTCCACCTTTTTCGCTGTCTGCAACACGCGCTTTACGAATGTAATCTAAAAATGATGTCTTACCATGATCAACGTGCCCAACAACCACAACGGTTGGAAGACGTCGCTCTGTTCCTGAAGAACTTTTAGCTTCAATAAATTTTTCTAAAACAGCATCGTTATTTTGATGCGGCTCTTCATGTAAAATATTAAAATCAGCAAGAAACTTAACAATTTGATCTTTTTTTAAGACCTGATTTTTATTAGCAAAAACGCCACGTTTCAATAGCTGTACAATCAAATCTGTTACTGAACACTGTAACTTTTGAGCAAGATCACCAACGGTCATGTTGCACACAACTATTTTTTCAGTTGCAGGCAATCCGTACTTAAAAAGTTTACCGGTATCAACTAAGGTTAGATGTTTTTTAAGGAAATCAATTTGCTCATCGGAAAGAACAAAAACATTATCGTATACGCCAACTTTGCGATCACGCAAGGCCTTAATAATGTCATCTACCGATACACCAAACTGTAATGAAAAATCTTTAATTCGCATTAATAAACAACTTCGTTTTCAATTTTTTAAGTATTTGACCCAAAATCAACTTCCTCAAGGCCTTCACCTGAAGACACAAGCTCAATATCAAGTCCCAGTAATTCAGATGCAAGGCTAATATTTTGCCCCATTTTTCCAATAGCAAGTGCTCGTTGGTCTTCACTTACCCAAGCACGAGCTCGTCTATCATCCAAAATTTCAACTCGATTAATTTCTGCAGGTCGCAATGCCAACGCAACAAGCTCTTCCTTTGAATGTCCCCAAGAAAAGATATCAATCTTTTCACCGTTTAATTCTTTAAGAATCGGCTTAATCCGGCTTCCGCCAACACCAATACAAGTTCCAACAGGATCAATGTTTGGATCATTTTGAGCTACGATGACTTTGCTTTTGTACCCAGCGCGTCGCGCTACAGCTTTAATTTCGATTAATTTATCGTACACTTCTGGAATTTCAAGCTCAAGTAAACGAGTCAAGAAATCAGCAGAAGCTCTATCCAAGATCAACTGACCATTGCTTCGATAATCATGATGTACTGTTTTAAGCAGCGCCCGAATAGGACGACCAGCCACATATTTTTCACCTGGAATTGACAATGATTTCGGCAAAAACGCCATTGTGTCGCGCACTACAACAAGGGTGCCAGAGAATTCATGCTTATGCACAACGCCTTGAACAATTTCTCCAACCTTATCTGCAAACATATCAGCAATAGTTTGTGCTTCGATGTCTTTTAACTTTGATGCAATCAATTGACGAGCTTTTAAGATTTCAACGCGCCCAATCGGCTCTTCAAAAGGAATCCAAAGCTGATCGCCAGCCGCTACGCCTTTTTGTAGGGCCATTGCTTTTTTAAGCGAAATTTCAGTTTCAGCGTTTTCCACAGATGCAACCACTGTTTTCTGTATTTCTACAACAAGTGCTTCTGTTTTTTTGTTTATTGTTACTCTCAATACAGCTTCAGGGTATTTTTTAGCATAGGCAGCATGTATACCTTCACAAACAATGTTATGAAGAGCTGCATGATCTAAACCTTTTTCATCAACAAGTTCAGCAATAACTTTATTCAACATGTTTCGATTTGGACCCCGCATTTGAGAGTTATAATAATTCAGACAGGTTTTGGATATGATATAAACATCTTACCAAAAAAATAAAAAATGAAAAGAAGAAACCTTTCCGCCAGTCCTCGCTCTTTAAGAAATCTTCTTTATATAATTCTTATATTTAAGAAAGAGTAATAGGTGAGACCTGTTTATGGGGATAACTTTTCAAAAAAACGTTTTTTTTGCTTTACCTATCATGTTTTTTATTTTTTTGGGATGTGGATAAGTGGTGGATAACTTGGGGAAAACTCGACACCCTGTGTTTCGATTGCAGCTCTAGGTCGTGATTTTAGGGTACGATACCCATCTGCGCATCGATCTGGAGCATGTTTTGAAGGAATCGTGGGGGATAGGGTGAAAAGTTATCCACCACTTATCCACCACTTATCCACCAGTTATCCACCACTTATCCACATAAAAAAATCTTGTCCGGGAGTCAGTTTTATTCAAGGATGTATTTGCTTAAAAGTAAGCACCATTTATTTTGTAAAGCAAAGGGAGATTTAAGATAGTTTTGAGCGATTGCATGCTCTGGGAAGTAAATAGAGAGGCCTTGGGCCTTTTTAAGTTTTGGTCCGACTTTGTTTTCAATAACCAGGTAAGGAAAGATATCCAGTCCGGCTTGTAGATGCGAAAATAGTTTTTCTTGGAGTTCGCGTTGTTTTATTGGATCTTTCAGGGTGATGTGTTGTACGTGTTGTTGGAGATTTTGATAAAAATGTCCAAGATCGATATAGCTTGGTTCTTCAAAGCATGTGCAATATTGAGTTGATTTACATTTTCTAATAATGTCAGAGACGCTACGGTTGTGTTGATTTGAGAGAGCTTCGTGCAGTAAGTGAGCTATCATGTGAATATTTTGTTCAAGTTGCTGCGTATAGCTCAGATCAAGGGCTGATAGGGTATAGTCATTGATTAGTTTTTGGTAAGCTTGCTCGTATGACAAGACAATGTGTGATGCAAATTCTTTGGGTGATAGCGTTGTGTGGGTAAATGGCTCGAGGACATAATCATATTTCCAGCCCGTGCCGTATTCAATTTCTTCTGATCCAACAAAGTACTGTGCGTAGCGCTTACAGATCGATGCAATTTCGATCATGGACATGAGGCAGGCATCAAAACCGATGAGCGCTAGTTTTTGGCCACCCAGTATTTTGGTACTAATTTCATAAAGAGCAGCTTCAAGGTCACGATTTGAAAGATATGATTTAAAGGTGTCGTCAAAGCATATGCCACGCTTGCCGTCGAGTTGTAGGGTATTTTCTAGTTCTTGGCAGACCAGTGCAAGGTAACTTGCTCCACGATCAAGTTCCAGTTTATTCTCGGTTGGATTGAAGTAAAATAGATCGCATGGATTCATGGTGCGTGCAAAATTAGGATCAATAGCGCCGGTGCCGTGATTCCATAAAATAAGAGCATAATTGTCAGCAGGATAATGAGTGACTGCCCACGACACACAATTAACCAGGGTTACAGAAAGACCGCTATTGAGTTTTTGCGTTGGACTATCATCATCTTGCACTAAAAGTCTGCGACCTTTTTTGATAATGTAGCGCTTTGTAGGGTTTAAATAACCGGGTGTATTCAGTTGTACAACGATTGAAATATTTGCATTTGAACCAATCAGTTCCAACTGTTTAAGATTTTTCCATGCAAAATAATGAAGATCATTGTCCGCTGCCATGTACACAATAAATGTCCAAGAAGCTTTTGGATTTACGGATCTAATTTCTTGCATATCTTCTAGGCTGAGTTCTATGCCGTTTTGTTCTTGTTGTGCTTCGGTAATAAGTGCGTGGAGTTCTGATTGTGAAATAAATCGTTCATCCACTATTTTTGCTTGCAGGGTAGAATAATTTAATTGCAAAATGCAAAAAAGCAGCAAACTTTTAAGTACGTTGTTGTGTTTCATAAAACTCCTTTTTTATGGACAACATATTTTCAGATATGGCTTTATACGGTTAGCAGCGTATGAAAGAAGGGATGGGGAAGGCAACTGTTTTTGCCCATTTGACGTAAAAGAGCCATATGATAACTGCCGTAATTCCAAAGCTTAGTTGGAAATCTAAAAACAAAACATGAAAAGGATTATGTTGCACAACAATGAGAGTCGTAAGCGCAAATGCATGAATACCTGAGTACTGAAATCCATTTAGTTTGCTAAACATTTGGATGATGATCATGATCATTGATCGAATAAATGAAATGCTTGAAATGGTGATTAAAGCATATCCGGTTATGAGCAAAGCATACAATCCAAATCGAAAGCGACTCCGGAGTTGTAGGTAGTGAAATATGGCTATGCACAGTCCTACCAGCGTTACCAAATGAATACCAGATCGGGCCATGTGGTGAGCAATGCCCCAGTACAATGATTGATGTTGGATATGTAAAGATAAACTATCTTTTTCTTTTTTGCCTAAAAATAATGGATTGTATAGATGGCCTGTTGCGGCGTTAAAGTGGTGAGATAAATACTGCAACACTTGTTGATACCAATGAGCTTTATTGCAAGATATAATAAAAAATTTTTCAGATGATATGTATGCGCTTGCCCAAATGCCTTCTTTGATAAGGTATAAAAAGTATGGATTGTCTTGTATGTTTATAGTTGGCGGTGGTTGCTCCAGGCAAATATTATGAAATACTACCAGTTGTCCGAGCTCAAGTTTTTGTGAGCGCTTGTAGGGGATTTGAATAGATATTGTTTTTGGACGATCTAATGTTCCAACATCCTTGCTCAAGATGGTATCTGTTTGTACAAGTATGGTGGTAACCGCTCGATCTTGTGTGTTATGTTGCAACTGCTCAATGGTACCGCGTACGATCAGTGGTTTTTCCAAAAAGTTATTATCTTGTTGAAATTTATATTGTAGGTATTGTATGCGTACAAAAATTGAGGCTGCAGTAAGAAAACAAAAAATTATAGTTACCGTGTATTTGTTGAATTGATATATGCATGCAAATCCTGATACAATCAAAAATAACATAGTATACCATGCTTGATGAAGCACGATGAAGCTACTTATAATACTTATGAAAGCGCACAACAGTATCATGCGCGTAAAAGGAATTGTAAAAAGTGTTTTTGGAAAAATCATAGTAGTACAAGCATAGCAAAAAATATCTTTTTCTCTATGCTCATAGTGTTTATCTTCGCAATTAAATTACAAAGTGTTGAAAATATGTCTACTCACAAAAAAGTTTTTAAATCTGTTTTGTCCAATGGCCTTACGGTTTTGATTCATCAAAAAAAAGCTGCGCCCAAAGTTGCGCTGCAGATGTGGTACAACGTTGGATCCAAGCATGAACAACCAGGCGAAAGAGGCATGGCTCATTTCCTTGAGCATATGATCTTTAAGGGCACCGACACAATGCTTAGTGAAGCAGATATTAATGCTGTTTCGCAAAAGCTTGCAGCTTACGCTAATGCTTTTACATCGTATGATTATACGGCATATGTGTTTGATGTTCCGGTAGCAAACTGGGACAAAATGCTTCCGATTTACGCTGATTGCATGCAAAACTGTTCATTTTTGCAAGATCATATGAACTCTGAAGTGCAAGCAGTTATTCAAGAATTAAAAATGTATCGAGATGATTATCACTGGACGCTTGCTGATGGTTTGATTACTAATATTTTTGAATCACATCCGTATCATTATCCAATTATTGGATACAAGCAAGATCTATGGAACTTGCAAAGAGAAACATTTTTTAAGTTTTATCACAAATATTATGTGCCCAACAATGCGGCATTTGTGGTCGTTGGTGATGTTGACCCTCTTGAGGCTTTGGGCAAAATTGAAAAAGTGCTGGGCGCAATTCCACGTGGTCAAGATGTGGTGCATCCTGAATTTTTCTTTAATGACGAGCTACAAGCAAAAACATTCAGTATTTATCGTGAACTTGAACAAGCATTTTGCATGATGAGTTTTGTAGTGCCTGGTGGGCGTGAAAAAAAAGATTTTATTTTTGATATCATTGGCTCACTTTTAGTAAACGGCAAAGGTTCTCGACTGCATATCAAGCTGGTCGATGAACTTGAGCTTGCAACATCAGTCAGCTCTATGTGTTATGGATTATTTGATCGAGGAGTTTTTTTTATATCATTTAAACCAAAACATGAAAAAGATATTCCGGCGATTAAAGAAATTATTTTTAATGAAATTCGTGCGTTGGCTTATGAACCAATTCCAGAAGAACAAATGCGCCGTGCTCTAAAAATAGCACAAATTGATTATCAACATCTGCTTGAAGATACCACCAAGCAAGCATCTGCCATAGGTTCAGCATTTATCGGTTTTCAGGATGAAGAATATCCGTTTGAATATTGCAACTACAACCCCGATACGATTGTTTCAGAGATCCAAGCGTTACTTCAAAGATATTTTAGAAAATCACTTTGTTTTTATGGCGAAGTTATAAAAGCAGCGCAGGAAGATCAGCCTTATTTAAAGCAGCTTCAAGAAGAGTCTGATGCACTTGATAGCAAAATACTCAGTGGCAAGGATCGCAAAACATTGGTTGAAGCTGGTCGCTATGTAGACAGTATTGTGGTCGAAAAATTACCAGTACAAAAATTTCCTGCACCAGAAGTGTATACTCTCGCAAACGGACTTAAAATCTTGCTGTCTCATAATGATGAGGTTGATTTGGTTGAATGCGCGTTGCGCTACAAAGCTGACTATCAATATGACACGCAGGATTTGCTTGGTATGGGGCATTTGGTTGCAAAAATGATGCTTGAGGGCACAGTCAAATATCCAGGATTATCATTTGTGCAGGAAGCTGAGTCATATGGAGTTACCTTGTACACTAACGCAGGCCATATAGAATGCTCGATGCTCTCAGAGGATTTGCGCAAAGGACTTGAACTGATTGGTCAGATGGTGCAAGAAGCTGCGTTTGATGAAGCAGCTTTTGATCGTATTAAAAATGTTACCAAATCACAGTTAACACAGTTTTGGGATACGCCTAAGCGCAGTATTAATCAGGTTGTGGCAGAGCAAGTGTATGGTAAACATCCGTACGCGAACATGTCGCTGGGAACAGAAGAGTCATTGCAAAAAATATCAAAAGATATGGCGTATGATTTTTATAAAAAAGTTTTAACGCCACAAGATTCTGTTTTGGTTGTTGTAGGTAACTTTGATCCAAAAACTATCAAGCAAGATATTGAAAATTATTTTGGCTCTTGGACTGGCGGCAAAATTGAAGATTTGCAGTATCCTGTTATTCAAGCAACGGCACCAAAAACAGTTGACATTGTTAAGCAACGAGACCAGATAGTGGTTGCGTTTGCTGGGCTATCGATTGATCGCTTACATCCTTGGTATGATGCATTGTTGGTGTTCAATCAACTTTTGGTTGTCGGCATGAATTCATATTTATTTTCACTGCGCGAGCAAAGTGGATTATTTTATACGATCAGTGGCTCATTGTTGCATGGTTCAGGAACACAACCGGGCATAGTTTTTATTAAAACCATTGTATCAAAAGATAGACTGCAAGAAGCGCAAGATGCGATTTTAAACTGTCTGGATACATCAATTAATAATGTAACCGAGCAAGAGTTTGATGAAGCAAAAGAGATGGTAATTAATACATTTCCTTCTTTGTTTGAAACCAATGAAGCATCGGCGAGTGCGTTTATGTTTCTTGATAAATATAATTTGCCCTATGATTATTTTGAAAAACGTATTTCTTTAATTCGCGCTATGAAATTGGATGACATGAAGCATGCAGTCAAACAATATTTAAATAGTAAAAATTTAATGTGTGTTCGCATTGGTCGAATGTAAAATTTTAGGATAACAACTATGAAAAAACTAGTTTTTGGATTTTTGATGATTGTGCAATCATTGGGTTGTCTTGCAACTGTTGATCGTCGTACAACAAAAACTCCAAACACACGTCGTGTACATTTTGAAGATGAACCGTTAAAAAATAACGCTGTAAGCGTTCAATTTGTACACTTTGATGCTCGTTTAAAATATTTATCCCCTCAAGCGCCTATGCCTATAAAATGCTCTGAGTTAGAACCCCTTAATTTCCAGCAGTGCTGTATTGCCATAAGTTTCATGGTAATGATATGGGCGGATTGTGGCTGTAATATTTTAGAGAAAAATCCAGCTGATAAATTACCAGTATGCAATCAGAGTCAAATTCCATGGTGTGCTCGAGTTGCTTTTGATGATGGGAAAGCAAATGCTATCAAGAAACCGCAGCAACCAAAAGAAAGAGAGATGTGGCCGAGACAGGTACCTAAAAAATATTCGAAATTATTACAAAATAAACGCAAAGATAATCGCATACAACGGCCTTAAAAATAAAAAATTACAAGGTTGTTGCAAAAGGCTTTAATTTTTTTCTAAAATACCCGTAAGAAGTATATTGTGTACTCTATTTTATAAGAGGGAACTATGAAAAAAATAATGAGTTTGCTTGCACTTACAGCTGTTTTTGCATTCACTGGCTGCAATAAAAACAAGCGAGAAGAAAATCGACGCACCAGAGAAGACAGAGAACGCAGAATGAAGCATGATCATAAAAATCATGATCACATGAAAAAAAATCACATGAAAAAAGATCATGAAAAGAAAAAAAAGGCTCACAAGTCATCTGATAAGCCTGCAAAAAAAGCAGAAAAAAGAGACTACTAAGAGTAAATTCTAAGTATTAAAAAAAGGCGCTCTGTTAAACGAGCGCCTTTTTTGTTTTAGTTGTGATTAGCGCCTACATGGCCAGCAGCCCTTAGGTTTTATTTTGACATTAGGATTATTAACTAGGGACTGTGATGATAAGGTATGGTGTTCGGTTGCATGAAGTTGAATTTGTTGTGATAATCCAGCATTTACTGCTTCCTGTAATTGATCAGCTACATGGTGACCGTTATCTTGTGCTCCCTGGGGAAAAATACTTTGCCAGGTTGGAATTTGTTTTTGTAGTTGAGTATCAATTTTTATTGAATTGTTGTCTACTGCTTGTATATCTGTCGCAGCTATGCCTAAGCATGTAAATACAGATTTTCTTTGTTGTTGAAATCCTGCATCTATGTCATTTGCAAAGTTATCGAGATCAGTGTTGAAATCTTTGCGTAACGTTTCATTATCTGCTCCCAAATCGGATCGTAATGCAGCAATCTCTGTTCCCAAATCGGATCGTAATGTAGTAAACAAGGCTGTTATTTGGCTTGAATTCTTGTCTTGGATGTCTCTTAAGCATGCAGCATGTTCGGTTTCTTTTTTCAAAACAGCCATATCTTTTTGTGCCTTGCAACCACCATGTATCATTGCACTAAATCTATCAGCAAAGCCTTTAATTATAACTAAGGTTCCTGCTGCGCCCACAGCGCCCGCTATGGCGCCCATGGCGCTTATGCCCATTTTTCCTACTCCTACGGCGGCGTCAGCTTCCAATCCTGTAAAAAAGCGCGTGTGGCGGTCTTGTCCAGCATTGTTTCTGCTAAGTAAAAATGCGGTCATTGTTCCACCTATCACAACTCCATTCAACCACCATGCTGCTGCTTTAAGGTCGGCTATTGTTATAACAAAGGCTATGTTGTGATGGCTTTCTGGATATAAAGCTGCATCGGTTTGGCGTGAATGGGAAGTTGCTTCAACTTCTCTGCTGGGTTGATTTGAATCATCATTTCTTACTGCTTGATCTATATAGTTACTATCTCTGCTTTCTTGGGATGTTGGAAAAGTAAAAGTAGTCAAATTAGAGGGTAAAGATGGTTGGGGTAAGGATTGTTCGTCAACAAACCTTGTTGCGCGGCGGGCTTGAGCAATGCTTGGTTGTTGTTGGGCTTGAATAATGCTTTGCTGTAAAGAGCTTTTGCCCAATTGGTCGCCGTTTGTAGGGCTTACGGGTTTGCTTGGTATACGCCTTAATGGTGGATTGTCTTCTGGGGTTGTAACTGCTGGGTTAGAAGATGTGGAGCGCATTTGGGCTGGAGAAAAAATATCAAGAGATTCAGATCTTCTTTTATCAAGAGAATCAGATCTTCTTTGGCGAGGAATTCTTACTTGAGGGTTTCTTGCCATATGATCATCAAGTGCTGCGCTTAGGGACATGCTGAGACGTTTTTGAGGATTTTTTGGTGTAGGTGTTTTAGACTCAGATTCCTCGGTGCCAATATCAAGGCGATCAAGATCGGCTCTTGAAGCTGTATTAGTTCTAGCTGTATGCGTTGCAGCTGGCACAATAACTGATTCGCCTGATGAAGGCGTTCCTTTTGGTGAGGGCCTTGTGCTTGGAACTTTTGGTGCTGGAACTGCTGGCGGAAAAGGAGCTGCAGAATATGCAGCTTGTTCAATTCCAAGACAAAAAAGCATACAATAGACGATATGGTACTTCATGACACCTCCATTAAACTATAAAGAACCTCTAGAGGTATACTAGAAGAAATACCGTTATAAAAACAATAATTGCCGCAAAAATAACGCTGTGTCGTTGAACTTGTGGGTCTTGAGGTGATTTTTGTATAAAAAAAGGTATACTTAATGGATGGTGATAATTCTTAAAAAGCTTTTTCAAAAGCAATTATTTACAATGTATGATTAAAATATCTGGACCGGATCTGTACAAACATGACCTTTTAGATCATGCCAAACAACCACGCAATTATGGACTAGCTCCTGATGCGGATTTTTGTTCTGTGCAGTTTAATCCTTCATGTGGTGACTCGGTGACCGTGTGCGGTTTTATGGAGCATGGCATTGTTCAAAGGGTAAGCTTTGAGGGCGCAGGATGCGTTTTAAGCCTTGCTATGGCATCAAGGCTGACAGAGCACGCCGTTGGTATGTCTGTTGAGCAAGTTTTGCTTTTGGATGATGTTACCGTCGAGCTTTTATTGGGGTTGGAATTGGGAATTAATCGTTTGCAGTGTGGTCTTTTATCGATCAGAGCCTTGCAGCAAGGGCTGCATGATTTTAATTCAAACAATGTAAAAAGTTCATAAAAGATAGGCACCGCTTTCATTAAATATATTTGAAATAAAAGCATTCTTATGCTATTTTTTTAGAGTAATTATTTTTTATTTTTAAGCATTTTGTAGTTTTTAGAGAGATAAAAACTATATCGTAACCAATATGGCAAAAGAACGTATAAAGCCGTCCCAGTTTGCTCAAGCGTGGATTGTAGGTCTTGATAGTGAGGCGCAATTATCGACTGAGCAAAAACAATCTATGCAAGAATTGTATGATAGTGAAGTTGCAAAATACTCAGGTGGTCAATTAGTGACAGGACGAGTCCTGAACGTTGATTCTGACGGTGTTTTGGTCGACATTAAATACAAATCAAATGGTATTGTTCCATTATTTGAATTCTCAGAACAAGAAATCAAGGACCTTAAAGTTGGTCAAGATATCGAAGTTATTATCGATGAACTTGAAAACGTTCAAGGTGACGTTGTTCTATCTTATGAAAACGCAAAAACTGTGCGTGCATGGGATCGCATTACCAAGCTATTTGAAGATAACAAACCTGTTGAAGGTATCGTTACTCATAAAGTTAAGGGTGGACTCAGCGTTGATATTGGTGTTCCTGCGTTCCTTCCTGGATCACAGGTTGATCTATATCGTGTAACTGATTTTGATGCTTTTGTAGGTAAAAAAATCGTTGCTGAGATTGTTAAGTTAAATAAAAAACGTGGCAACGTTATTATCTCATGCAGAAAATATCTTTCAGAATGTCGTGATAAATCTCGTAAACAGATTCTTGATACTATCGACGCTGGTCAGGTTATCATGGGTACTGTGAAAAACATCACCAATTACGGTGTATTTATCGACGTTGGTGGAGTTGATGGCTTGTTGCATATCACTGATATGACATGGGGCAGAATCTCTCATCCAAGTGAACTTGTTAAAATTGGCGAAAATGTAACGGTTAAAGTTCTTTCAATCGACAAAGATAACAACAAGATTTCTCTTGGTATGAAACAACTTGGCGACAACCCATGGCAAGATATTGATAAGCAGATCCGTGTTGGTTCTATTATCAAAGGCCACATTGCAAGCATTGCTGATTACGGCTTGTTTGTAGAGATCAAAAAAGGTGTTGAAGGCCTTGTTCATATCTCTGAAATTTCATGGACTGATCGTATCAACAACTTGAAAGATCGTTTCAAAGTTGGCGAATTGATCGAAGTGCTTGTGGTTTCACTTGATATTGAAAACCGTCGCATGTCACTGAGCATCAAACAATTGACAAAAGATCCATGGTCAACGGTACTTGAAAATCACAAAAAAGATGATCGCATTAAAGGTAAAATTACCAACATTGCTGATTTCGGTATTTTCGTTCAAATTATCCCAGGTGTGGATGGTTTAGTACACGTGTCTGATCTTTCTTGGACTGAGCACATTGCTCACCCAAGCGACTTGTACAAAGTTGGTCAAGAAGTTGAAGCTGTGATTCTTTCAATTGACGAAGAGCACAAAAAAGTAGCTCTTGGAATTAAACAATTGTCTATGGATCCATGGAAATCTATTGAAAAAGATATGCCGATTGGTTCACGCGTAACAGGCGTTGTAACTAAAATTGGAAACTATGGCGCATTTGTTAAACTTTCAAACAAAGTTGAAGGATTGGTCTACAACTCTGAATTGGATCAACAAAAAGAAAATCCAGTTGAAGTTGGCCAAACTCGAGAATTGCGCGTTGTAAACATTAATGCTTCAGAGCGCAAAATCGGTTTAAGCTTGAAACTTGAAGAAAGCAAAGAAACAGAGCAAGCTGCTCCGGTTGAAAAACCGAAGAAAAAACAGCAAAAGCCCGTAGAAACTGAAAATGTTGAGCGTGCTTCTGTCTCTTCTTCTTCTGCGCAATCAAATGCTCCAAAGATGAAATCAGCTCTTCAAATTGAACTTGAAAAGCACGTAGCGCGCCAACAAGGTGACTATGTTGAAGACGAGTCTCAAGAGAAGAAAAAGAAATCTAAAAAACAAGCTTAATATAAGCTCGTTTTAGGAAATCACCGAGGACTGAGTTACTGTTAAAAGTAGTTCAGTCCTCAAGTTTTAAGTATGATTATTACATTGCAGTACAAAGGAAGAATTATGGAACAAACATTTGCGATTATCAAACCAGGTGCAGTAGCAGAAAAAGTTACGGGCAAAATCATTTCTATGATTGAAGATGCGGGTTTTGAAATTGTTAACATGGACAAAGTCAAAATTTCACATGCTCAAGCAGAAAATTTGTATGCAGAGCACAAAGAGCGCCCATTCTTTGGTGAAATGGTACAAAGCATGACATCTGCTCCTGTTATCATCATGAAGCTTCAAAAAGATAACGCGATCTTAGCTTGGCGTGATTTGATGGGTGCAACCAACCCAGCAAACGCAGCAGTAGGTACGGTACGTGCATTGTACGGCCGCAGCATTGGCAACAATGCGACCCATGGCTCTGATTCAGCTGCAAGCGCTGCTCGAGAACTTAAAATATTCTTTGGTGGTTGCTGTTAATTTAATTTGATCTATGTGCACCAAAAGGCGCTCTCTGGGCGCCTTTTTGCATTAAAGCGTTCGGGCGTTGCAACAACTTATATTTCATGGTGTTGAAGATTTTATTCAGTGCGATTTTAGATAATCTAAGGTGCTGCTTGCAACCCATGCGCTAAAAAAATGATCTTAATCAATCTTTGGGTGTCGCTATAAAAAAACATTTTTTATGCTCGAATTTCTAGAGTGACAAAGTTTTTAAAAATTTGGTAAGGTTGATTCATTATGGAAAGGGGTATTGCGTATGAACTATCGCTTAGTCTTATTTTTCTGCATGAGTTCTTGCGGTTTATTTTCTTCCTTTGATCAAAACCATGACCAGCTGCACCCCTTGGAAGAAGTTTTGCAGGCGCAGCGGACTCATTATGAGCAATGTCGCGCAGGGATACAAACAAACAAAGGTTTATCGCAATTTCAAAAATGGAAGCAGTTGCGTGCTTTGCAAAGAGCTTATCTATCATTTGCAGATACTTTGCGAAAAGATCATGCGCGCATTGCAGCATATAAAAGCAAAAAAGAGGCTATTGGTCGAGATTAGCTCGATTAATTCGAATCGTTGCATAAAATAAACATCCACCATTTGTGTTTCTGCTAAGGTCATTTAGACTGATTGAGGGTTCATGGTTTTAGACATAATTTTTAGGGGTATCAGATGCACATAAAAGCTATCTTGTTCGTTATTGTAGGGTTTAGTAACTTTGTGTACAGCGATGCTGTGCAAAGTGATACATCCACGGTGTTTATTACGGTTGCAGATAATTTGAAGGAAGCTGTATTTGACGCTCGTGTCAAAGGTGCAGAGTGTGCTATGCAGTCAAGCGTTATGATTTATTTTAATGGAGCTTCGTCAAGCAATGATGTGTTGATAAATTATACTACCTTTGATGTGCAGAGTTGCTGCAGCGAGCAAGAAAGGTTTTGTCAAAGTTTGCATGATAGTTTAATGCATGTGTATAAAAAATTGGGCAACAATCGGTCAAATATTTGTTTTGATATACAAAATGATACGCAAGTGATGCAGAGCTATCCGTTAATTCCATTGGGGGTATTTTATGAATTTATACACAAATATCCGCAAGCTTTTGACAATATATTTTTAGTATTTCCTCATGATAAATCACTGAGTTTACAACCAATTATGTCTTTGCTGTATAATACTGGTGCGTGTATACGAATTCATCGTTTTTGTGAAGGGTTGTTGGCGCCATATGTACAAGTCGAGTTAGATAAATTTACTTACTAAGCAAGTCTTGGTTTTTTGTAATCTTGGTGGTCATTGTCAACTGTGTATACATAGTAATCAACTGATTGGATCAACTTAAAAAAGGGTTGAGTTTGAGCAAGCAAGCAAAAGTGATAGCAAAAGTTTTTATGTTTTTTGGGCTGACTATGGGTACACATGTTTTTGTGTATACAAAGTCAGCCTGTATTATTATTCACGGTACTTGGGCCAAAGATTGTGCTTGGTATTTGCCGGAAGGTAATTTTTATGAACCGGTAAAATCGACAATTCAGGAATTGCGACTTGTTGATGAAATGGTGTCATTTCGTTGGTCGGGACTTTTGGGTGATCTTGCTCATCAAGAGGCAGCTGAAAACTTAGCAAAAACAATTTTAAACTATGAGTCGGTTATTTTGATTGCTCACAGTCATGGAGCGACAGTTGGAATAATTGCATCGATGATGCTGGGTTCAAAAAATTCAGAAAGAAAATTTTCGGGCAAAATCAAAAAATTTTACGCGCTTGGGGTTCCTGTTGATTCAACAAGAATTGTCTACCCCGACATGTCAGTGATCGATAAATTTTATAACTTCTTTTCGTTTGGCGATCTGGTTCAGAGGGTTCATGGTTTGTATGATCGTTGTTTTGCAACACATGCACGCATCACCAACATTGCAGTGTTACTTCATGGTCTACATCCTTCACACTCTGATTTGCATGACCGTGAGGTGGGACAACATCTTTTAAAAATTCCTGATTATTTTCAACAACGGGTGGTTGGAAATTTTGCAAAATATTGCGATGGTCAACCTGCAGAAATTTCTTTTTGTGCAGGAAAACTTCCAGTTTACGGCCTACAAAGCAACCAGGAAAAGTTACTTGAACTTGATCAATTATCGTTTGAGTTGGCGCAAAAGGCATTCTTTCGTGGGCAAAAATAAAAGGAATGTATACAAAGTAACGTGTGTATGCAGCGGTTTTCGTGTTGCAATAAAAAACTCGGTTTAATCAAAAAACAAAATAATCTTGATTTACGCAGTTGCGCGTGTTAATCATGAATACATTATCATTTCAAAAAAAAGGAACTTATGAAAATTATTGCGCTTATGAATCAAAAGGGTGGTGTTGGAAAAACAACAACCACGGTCAACATGGCTGCAGGTTTAGTGCGTGCAGGCAAACAAGTTTTGTTAATTGATGCTGATCTGCAAGGAAATGCAACGACCGCGCTTGGCATGCAACCAAAGCAGCTTGCTGATGTGGTCTGTGATTTGTTTGCTTTACTGACCAATGCGTGCAAGTTGCAAGAAGCAATGCTTGTGAGGCCTGTGGCAAGTAAATATAAAAATTCGCAACTTCATCTGATTCCTGCAACGATTGCTCTTTCTGGGTTTGATCAAGTCGTGCGTGCGCTTCCCAGTAAACAGTTGCTTTTGAAGCAGCTCCTTCAAGATATTGATGCAACCTATGACTATGTACTGATTGATTGTCCTCCAAGCCTTGGTTTAATGACGATCAACGCACTTGTTGCGGCCGATGAACTCATTATCCCTGTGCAACCAGAATTTTTTGCATTGCAGGGTATTTCTCAGCTGCTTGATACGGTTACACTGCTTCAAAAAAGCATTAACCCACAGCTCAAAATTGGTGCTGTTGTGTGTACTCGATTTAATCGCCGCAAGATTCACAGCGAAGTGTTATCTTGTTTGCAAGATCGTTTTGTGGACAGCTTGCTTGCAACCAAAATTCATGAAAACATCGCAATTGCAGAGGCTCCAAGTTTTGGACAAACGATTTTTGAATACAGCCAAAATTGTTCAGGAAGTTATGATTATGATTTACTGGTTAAAGAATTTTTAAACAAAGAAATTCGCCGCGATCAGATGACAATTCCTGTGGTAAAAGCAACAGTAAAACAAACACAAAAATAGGTTAAAATTATGAAAAAAAGACTTGGTACCATTCCCAAAGGTCTTGAGTGGATCGCTCAAGAGTCAGAAGTAAAAGTAGCGATGCCTGCACTTAAAATGAACAACTTAGAAGTGCCTGCTGCGCGTCGCGGACTTCAGCAAGATTTAATAAGAGCAACCTTTATTTTACGTGAAGAGCATTTGGAAAAAATTAAAGCCTATGCATATTGGGAACGTTTGCAAATAAAAGATGTTTTAGAAGAAATGTGTGAGCAGTTTTTTGAAAACAAAAAGGTGCGATCAATTCCTGATCGAAGTAAATAGGATATTATATGAATTATATGAACGTTAAATTTTTTATTTTGTTGAATGTTGCGACATCTCTTTGGGCTGCTCATCTACCGAATTATATTACTGTTGAAGTGAGGCTTGCAAATAGGGATGTAATCGCGCAAGTTATTGAGAGGCATTGTGCAGATAAAAAAGATCCTCGGATCGATGTTTTATCTGCAAAGCTTGAAAATAAAACAATAAATTTATTTATTCTAACCGCAATTGTGGGTCAGGCTGGAAAATTTAATATCCGTGATCATGAATTGGCGCAAGAAATTATAGATGCTGTTAATATTCCTCCTGCTCCAACTCAAAGCGCGATCTGTCCGGGCCGTTGTTCGCCCAAAAATCATAGAAAAAATCAAATGACTAATGTAGAGAAAGGAATTTATAGTATTCAAGAGCAAGATTTAGACTTATCTGAGCTTAGAATGGGGGAAAGGGTACCGGCGCGGACAATAGGTACACCTAATGATATTGTACAACAGACTCGATGTAAAAGCAGTACAACATGTCCTGACTGTTGTTGCATGATGTGAGAAACCCTGATCGCAGAAAATCAAACAAAAAATCTCGTATGAAAAGTGCGAGATTTTTTTATTGCTTAAAACTGCCAATTTATAGTACTTTTTTGAGGATTGGTTTCTAAGTGACGCTCAAATTTGTTGTAAAGCATTGCTAAAATTTTTTGCATGCAACTTTTAGATGTTAGTGGCAAGGTTCAGTTCGTGACGAGTTGCCACGAACTGATTGTTTTTTACCGTGAGTATGGCAATTGTTATGAAGTTGTGACGTTTTGTCACGGGTTGCAGTGAATGCGTAAAGTTTCGGTATCTGTCAATTTCAACTGTCTACAAATTGTCGACAGTTCATATCCAGAGCTCATTTTTCACGACTTTTCATGATAATCATGATTGCTTATCTACTCTTCTGTTGAAGAGTTTTCCTGTGTTTCTGTTACAATTTCATCGGACTCTTTTTGTAGTTCAGGTTCAAGTATCGGTGCCGGTTGCGCAGAATTTTCAGTTGTAGATTGTAGGAGTGCAGCTTCTGCATCAGTTGTTTGTTGTTTGTGGTTGATTGAAATTTTATCCAAAATACCGTTTACAAATTTGTAGGCATCGCGCTCAGAAAAACATTTTGCAAGTTCAATTGCTTCATTGATGATAATGTTGTGTGGAGTTTTGGTGTACAAAATTTCCCAGATAGCATAGCGCAGAACCAAAAGCGTGCATTTACCAATGCGTTCAAATCGCCAATTTTCCAAGAATGGTACAAGGGTTTGATCCAGTTCGTGTCGTTTTTCGGCTATTGCAGCTACTTGACGTGTCAGATCACCATCGAGTGGAATATCAGTTTCGTATTCGCTGTTTAATTTTTCTGCAACTTCACGAGGAGAAACATCATAATCGAATGCATCAACAGCATACAAAATATGAAACAAAAGTGAGCGAAACTTACGTCGTGATTGAATTACTTCATCTAGTGTTTGGCAAGCATTTTCGGGCTGAGGAATAGGAGCATCGATTAAATGTTGATTATCGTTTTTCATTATTTATCGGTTCTCTCAATATATTCACCTGTGCGTGTGTCAATTTTGAGAATGTCGCCTTCATTGACAAACAAAGGAACGTTGAGTACCAGGCCAGTTTCAAGTGTTGCTGGTTTGGTTACACCACCCTGTGCAGAGTTACCGCGCACTCCAGGAGGAGTTTCTTTGACCATTAAGTTCATAAACATCGGAGGAGTTACTGCAATTGGACGGTCATTAAAATAAACAACGCTGTATATTTCTTGTTCTTTAAGATAATCAACAGCTTCATCAAGTTGATTTTTGTTGAAAGCAAGTTGTTCAAAATTGTCAGTGTCCATGAAATTGTAAAGTCCGTCTTGTTCATAGAGATATTGCATATCTTTATTTTCTAAATCAGGGCTTTCAAATTTTTCACCAGATCTAAATGTTTCTTCGTGTACCAATCCTGTGAGCATGTTTTTCATTTTGGTTCTGATGTATGCGCCACCTTTTCCAGGTTTTACGGATACATAATCTAAAACCATATACGGTTCGTTATTAAAAAGGATTTTTCTGCCTTTTTTGAAATCGGTAGTTGATATCACGAGGATTGACTCCTTAGTAGAACATTTATATTTCGACACTTAGCAAAAAGTATACAAAAATAAGTGTAAAAAGTAAATTGAGATGCTGGTTTATAAGTCATAGTGCTTATTTTCTTGGTGCTAACTGCTTAACTGTGGTACATCTGTAACCATAAAACAAGCGTAGCGCAGTCCTCCAGCCGTCGCCTAACGGCTATGGCGGACACGGTCGGACTTGCCGTGCCCGGCGAAGCTTTACGCGAAGCCTGGGATCCGAGGATCCAGGTAATAAACAGACCTTAAACAGGGGTAAATTTCTTTGAGCGATATGGATAATTCATGAAAAACGATATTTTATTTGATTTTTTAAGTATGGAACAACGCCGCCAGGCAACGGGAATTAACCTTATTGCTTCAGAGAATTATGTCTCTGATGATGTGCAAAAAATGGTTGGTTCAGTATTGATGAACAAATATATTGAGGGCAATGTTGGTGCCCGGTACTACAGTGGTTGTGAGTTTATCGACAAAATTGAAGCAGAAACTATTGAACGTTTTAAAAAACTGTTTGGCGCTCAGCATGTTAATGTGCAACCGCATTCAGGATCAAGCGCAAATTTTGCAGTTTACTTTGCATTATTGCAGCCAGGCGACACGATCTTGAGTATGAAACTTTCTGATGGTGGGCATTTAACCCATGGTCACAGGGTGAATATGTCAGGGTCGCTTTACAACATCGTGTTTTATGGCGTTGATCCAGTTTTAGAGCTGATCGACTTTGAGCAGGTACGTCAGCTTGCCCGCCAGCATCGACCCAAGTTGATTATTGCAGGAACTTCTTCTTATTCCCGTGCCATTGATTTTAAAAAATTTGCTGAGATTGCGCGCGAAGTGGGGGCATATTTTTTGGCAGATATTGCACACATTGCAGGACTTGTTGCAGCAGGACTTCATGAGTCGCCCGTAGGAGTTGCCGATGTTGTGACGATGACGACACACAAAACATTTCGAGGGCCACGCGGTGGTGTGATTTTATGTCAGTCAGAGCTTGCAACTAAGATTGATCGTGCGGTCATGCCAGGAACACAGGGTGGCGCTTTTGCCCATGAAATTGCCGCTAAGGGGCTGGCATGCGCTGACGGGTTGCAACCAGAATTTAAAAGCTACCAACAGCAAGTGCTTGCTGCTGCTGGGTGTATGGCGCAGGCATTTATAAAGCTGGGTTACAAGGTAATTTCGGGTGGTACTGATACGCATTTGTTTTTGATTGATGTGCGTCCACTTGGTTTAACTGGTAAAGATGCTGAAAAAATACTTGAAATCGTTGGCATTTTTGTGAATCGCAATGCCATTCCATTTGATACATTGTCACCACTTCAGGCTGGTGGAATTCGTATCGGAACAGCTGCGATTGTAACACGGGGTGCAACACTGCAAGATTGTGATGAAATTGTTCAAATTATAGATCAAGTTTTATCTGATCATGCTGCAGGAAAAAATGTAGGTGCGCATGGCGCGCGCGTTGTTCAGTTAACGAGTCGTTGGAATTAAAAAAAGAAAGGGTGGGTTGTGAAAAAATTGCAAAATCGCTTAGTTGGGTTGTTGGTTTTGAGCGCGTTATTCATGACGGTTCAGGGCTACGTTCAGGTAGATTCAATTGATCATGTGTATCAATCAGCGCGTCAAAAAAAGAAGCTGTTTGCTAAGGTTGGTTGCAGTTACATGAATAAAATGGTCATTGATTGTTCTGACTGTGTGGTCAATGCCTATGACACTGATTATTTTAAAGCTGATCCAAACTATATTCATCAATTATCACAAAAATATTATGCCGATGTTGTTGCTGCAAAGCTTGCGCCGATGTACTTAAAATTTATTTCGTCCAAAGTTGGTTATGGAATATTTGCTACCAGGCCGATTCAAAAAGATGAATTTATCGGGGTTTATGCTGGTGAACTTCGCTATGTGCGCTGGGGTGAAAAGAATTTTACCGAAGATGTTGATTATGCATGGTACTATATCGTTGATGGTCCAAGCGGAAAAAAAATGATTGTTGATGGTAAATATCGTGGTAATGAACTGCGTTTTATTAATCATGCAAAAAACCCTAACACGCAACGCATCGATATTATTGTTGATGGGGTATTTTATATTTGCTATGTTGCAACGCGCTATATTCCTCAGGATACTCAATTAACCGTAAACTATGGTGATAGTTATTGGACATCTCGGCAAGTTGACCCTGAAAAAGTTGCATAGCGGTCTTTTTAAAAATTTACAAAAGAATTGCGGAGAATATTTTATGAAATTAATGATGAAACAAATTTTTTTTGCATTGTTTTTTGTTGCGTTAGGCACTGTTTTTGCAAGCAAGAATTCTAATGAGAGTTCTGAGCCACCAAGAGGAGGGTATTTCGCAGCTGAAAGACTAGAAAGACATGATTATCAATACACAAAAGAGCAATCAAAACCAAATGATTCGGGTCAACAACATGTTGATGAACAACAAGCAAAAAAAATCCAAGAACAAACATTAAGAGATGCTAGTTTTCATAATAATTTTCGTGGTTATTGTGGTCTATGAACGGTTGGTGAATTAACCTCAACCTTTATAGGGGCTTTTTGGTGAATTTTTTGCTTTGTTTGCAAACCTTGTGCTGTTGTAATTGTTTTTTGTGCGTAGCATGGCGTTCTTTGATGCGTACCGGAGAGTTTAAAAACTCTTTCATAACTTTGGATGAAATGGTTAAGTGGCTTCCTGGTTGATCACTCCATGTTGTAGGAATTTCTTTAATGACTTGACCTTCAAGCTTACAAAGATACAGTAGCTCAAGATCAAAGGCCCAGCCAGTTTCGGTCATGTGAGGAGCAACTTTTTGAATAGTATTTTTGTTAAAAATTTTAGCGCCACATTGAGTATCTTTGAATGGTAAATGAAGTTTTGTGCGCAGCATCCAGTTATAAAGTTTACCGCCCAGTTTGCGCAGCCAAGGTCGGTTCGGAAAGACATTGGCACCTTTTATGTAACGGCTTGCAATGGCTCCATCGCCGTTGTTGCATGCAATGACCAGGTCATAAAAATATTGGGGAAGCGTTGCCATGTCGGCATCAACAAATCCAATAAGGTCAAAATCCTTGCCTAGGGCCCATAGAAATCCCTGTTTTACGGCAAATCCCTTACCACCTGGCTTGAGATCGATTATTTCTATGGAAATGTTGTCTTGAGGCTTTGTTTGGGCCTGAACCCTTTTGGCTACTTTGACGGTATCGTCACTGCAATTGTTGGCTACAACCAAAAAGGTCGTATTTTCGGGTTTGGTTTTAAAATAATGAGCATAGGTTTGCAGCGTATGCTGAATGCGGCTTTCTTCGTTGTAGGCCGGCATAACAATGCATATTTTGGTCTGGGCGGCTTGTATAGCACTAACAGCCCATAAAAGGCATAAAAATAGACGGGCAAAAAGCTGGGCTACATTTTTTAACATGATAAATTTCTGGTTAGAAAAGGTTTTGATGTGGTTGAAACACATTAAAAAGTGTACCACAAAGGGCTTTTTTTTCAACAGCCATGGCGCTTTTGAATGGTTTTGGGGCAAGGCCTGGTTTGATTATTGTTCGACTTGTGCGGCTTGATGTTGCTGTTTCTTTACCTTTAGGGCAGAATCCATCAACTCTTTTTCGTCTGAAGAAGCTTCCAAGGCGAGTTTCAAGATTAGAAGTGCCATTTCGTTAGGATCTGTGGACTGTTGTTCTGCTTTGTCCTTCTGAAGAAGATCCTCATAGGTCTTATTGGCAAGTTCAGCCATTTCCATTAGATCCTGGAGAGAGTACTTTTGCGCCCAAAATTGACTTTCAATCATTAGCCGTGATTGTGGGGCTTGTATTAATTTAGTTGGTTGTAATATTGGAACTAGATTTTTTTTTGTCTTTCGCCGTATTGATCGTCCTTGCCGTCGTGGTGGAGGTATGTACAGACCTGGTGGAGGGACGTATTGAGTATCAGTTGGCTTGCACCTCGCATTATGTTCCGCTTTGTATGTCGCGAAATGCGCGTTTTGATCATTAAAACCAGAGCAATATATATTTATCGTCGGCAGTAACCCTAAAATTACAATGATACTGAGTGATAAATTTTTCATGATCAACCCCCTAAAAAGACTTGAGCAACCATATAAAACCATATTGCCATCTCCTTCTAAAAAAAGTTAATGGAGTAGTGTTTGCTTTCAGATTGAAAGCAAGGTGCGTATGAAGTCGAAGGAAGTTATGGCTGAGTTGATTGTTGTTCGGTTGGTGTGGTTTGATGCTGCACCATTAAGTCAAAATCCCGCTCTGCCTTTTTTAAGGCAGAATTCATCATTTTAATTTCGTCTTCAGAAGCTGCGATGGCTATGTCTAAGATCATAAGTGCTATTGGATCTGTTTGTGTTTTTTGCTTTTCACGAAGATTCTTAAGGGTCTCCTTGGCACGCTCAGCCCTTTTCATTGGACCCTCTAGATAGAGCTTTTGCGTTTCAGTCATTTGCTGTGGTTGTGGTGCTTGTGTTAACTCAGCTGGTTGCGTCAAAGATGGACTTTCAACTATTGGCTGTGGTTGCGGTACTGGTGTTAACTCAGTTGGTTGTGATTGTGGAACTAGATTTATTCTTTTTTTTCGCTGTTCTGATGGAGGTACGTAGGGAAGAGCTTTGCTTTGCGTGCGTCCCGCGTGTTGAGTTGTTGGTGAATTTAGTTTTGGTTCTGAATTTGCTGGTTGAAGTTGTTCTGTTTCTTGGGGTAGTGGCGCCGATGAAGGTTGTGGTTGATTGCGTAAACTAAGATCAATTGCATTTATCATTTTCCTTTTATAATAGTCATTTGGATCTGCCTCTACGAGCTCCTTAAGTTTTTCTAAGTGGTTCCGTTTTAGATCATTAAGTACAGTGACAGGACGATTTTGGCTTACCTCGCGTCTTAATGCTTCTACCCTTACGAATAAAGAAGAGTCTAACCATCTATCTTTATTTGGGTCTTGGAAGGTTCTAAAAGCTGAGCAAAAGATTTGTGTGGCCTGCAGAAGCCCTAAAATTACAATGATACTAAGCGATGTTTTTTTCATGACTTAACCCCCTAAAAAGACTTGTGTAACCATATAAAATAATATTACCCTATCCCGCTAAAAGATGTCAAGAATTGGAGCTTGGGCTTGAGTCGTGAAGGGCTTGTTTTTTGCTGTGGGGGCTATTTTTGGGGAAAATTTTGGTGGAGATAATGCAATTATCCTGATTTGGTGGTAGGCTGTAACCATCATTTTATCAATGACGATAAGGATTATCATGGACAAATTGTATGCTCCTTGGCGTGATCAGTACGTAATGTCACATATTAAAAAGGACCATGCGGGGGCATGTGTTTTTTGTGTGGTGTTTGATGATCAAGAGTCAGATGAGCAGCGTTATGTTTTGTACAAGGATGCTGATGTTGCAATCCTTTTGAATTTGTATCCGTACAACGGTGGACATTTGCTGGTGGTACCTGTGGACCACGTAGAAAATTTGTATGATTTGTCTGAAGCTGTACAAAATAAATTGATGCAGTCATCATCAGTAAGCATGAAAATTATAAAAAAAGCGCTTGCCTGTGAGGCTATCAATTTTGGAGCTAACATTGGCCGAGTTGCTGGTGCAGGAATTCCTGAGCATGTTCATCTGCACATTGTTCCTCGTTTTTCAGGTGATACCGGTTTTCTTACCACGGTGGGTGATACTAAGCAGATTTCGGTTGATTTACATCGTGTGTATCAAACACTCAAACCGTATTTTGAAAATATACAATTATAATCTTATCTTGGATTGAAAAATAATATGAAATCAATTGAACTCAGAAAAAAGTTTTTCGACTTTTTTATAAAACATGGTCATGAAAAAGTAGCAAGCTCTTCACTTATTCCAGCGCAAGATCCAACCATTCTTTTTACGAATGCAGGAATGAACCAGTTTAAAGATGTTTTTTTAGGCAATGAACACCGTAGCTATAAACGTGCTGTTTCGATTCAAAAATGTGTGCGCGCGGGTGGTAAGCACAATGATCTTGAAAATGTTGGTTTTACGCAGCGACATCTTACTTTTTTTGAGATGATGGGAAATTTTTCCTTTGGAGATTATTTCAAAAAAGAAGCAATTGAATACGCATGGAATTTTTTAACCAAAGAAATTGGCCTTGATGCCAACAAAATGTATGTTTCGGTGCACTTGAGCGATCAGCAGTCGTATGATATTTGGCATGAAGTTATGGGCATCCCTAAAGCAAAAATCTTTAAGCTTGGTGAAAGCAATTTTTGGCAAATGGGTGATGTAGGTCCTTGTGGTCCTTGTACTGAAATTTTTGTTGACCGTGGTCAAGGCTATGGTTGTGGTCGCGCAGCATGTGATCTTGCATGTGGTTGTGATCGATTCCTTGAAGTTTGGAATAATGTGTTCATGCAGTTTAATCGTCAGGCTGACGGTGTCGATGTGCCACTCAGGCAAACGGGCGTAGATACGGGCATGGGCCTTGAGCGACTTGCTATGATTGTTCAAAATAAAGATTCAGTTTTTGCAACCGATCTGTTTGATGTGCCATTTAAAAAAATTGAAGAATTGACCGGGCACCGGTACGCAAGCAGCAATGTTGATATTCAGACAGCATTCAATGTGCTGGGTGACCATGTTCGATCATCCACCTTTTTGATTGCTGATGGCTGTGCTCCTTCTAACGAAGGTCGTGGCTATGTGCTTCGAAAAATTATTCGCAGAGCAGCGTTGTTTGCGCAAAAATTGACCGATAAAAATATTTTCCCTCAGGTGGCAGCAGCACTCATTGAAGATATGAAGCAAATTTACCCTGAGTTGTTGCACAGCAAAGAGTTGGTGATGGCAGTGCTTACCGCAGAAATCGAACGATTTGCAGACAATTTGGTGCGTGGTAAGCGAATACTGGAAGAACAGATTGCGCGACGCGGAACTGAAAAAACTATCAGTGGATCTCAAGCGTTTATGCTGTATGATACCTATGGATTTCCACTTGAAGTGACCAAGTTGATTGCCCTTGAACATGGATATGTGGTTGATGAGGAAGGCTTTGCGCAACAGATGGAAGAGCAGCGCCAGCGTTCTGGTAAAAAAATGAAAGAAACTGCTGGTCAAGCAGCGGTTCTTGCAGACGATGTAACAACTGAGTTTACGGGATATTCCAGCTTGCATGAAACAACACCTATCACTGCAATTTTGGTTGATGATGTGATGCAAAATCAGGTGGTTCAGGATCAGACTTGTTGGATCGTTACGGCAAAATCTCCTTTTTATGTAGCGTGTGGCGGTCAGGTTAATGATCAAGGAACTATAACGATTTGTGGGCAAACAACATCACTTTTAGATTTGAAAAAAATTGGTGACGCAATTGCCGTTAAAATGGTAGCACCTTGTGCACTCAGTGTCGGTGCTGTTGTTGAATTATCAGTAAGTGAGTTTGCTCGTTTGCATACTATGAAAAATCATACGGCAACGCATTTGCTCCAGGCGGCACTTCAAAAAATACTGGGTAAAACAGTCAAACAAGCTGGCTCTGTCGTGATGCCAGAGTATTTGCGTTTTGATTATACCTATCATAAACCACTATCGCCTGAAGATATCAAAGCTGTTGAAGATTTGGTGAACCAAAAAATTTGGGAAAATATTCCGGTTAACATCAAAAACACCACATACAAGCAAGCAGTTTCAGATGGTGTGATTGCATTCTTTGGAGATAAATATAATCCAGACAACGTGCGTGCCGTGAGTGTCGGTGATTTTTCTGCAGAGTTGTGTGGCGGTACTCACGTGCGCGCAACTGGTGACATTGGTGTCTTTAAAATTGTTGAAGAAGTGGCACTTGCAGCTGGTCAACGTCGCATGGTTGCTGTTACAGGCTTCAAGGCACTTGCAGAGTTTCAACAAGATTTTGGCATAGTCAAAAAAATGTGCCAAGATTTTAAAATTAAATCGGAACAGATTTTTACCACGGTTGATAGTTGGCACCAAAAAATAAAAGAACAACAAAAAGAAATTGCATTGTTGAAAAACACGGTACTGAAATATCAAATTCCTGCATGGCTTGGCCAAGTGGAAATGATTGGTGAGCTACCGTTTGCGGTAATCAATGTGCAAGGTGCAAACATCGATGATATGCGTACCACTGGGCAAGAATTGCAAAAACAAAAGCCGGGATTTTATGTTTTGATCAGTATCGTTGATGGTAAAAGTTCTTTTGTTGCCATGGTCGACAAAAAATTTGCAGATACAGTTGTTTTTGGCGATTTAAAATTGTGGCTTAAAAACGAATATAGCTTGCAAGGTGGCGGCAACAATTTAGTGCTTCAAGGTGGTGGCCCAGCAATTGACGTTGCAGGATTTACCAAAAAATTAACAGGTTGGTTACAGTAAGTTGATGACTCATATTTTTTTAGAAGGTTTTTTGTTTGTTTAAAAATTATTTTGTCTTGAGTTTCGTGCTCGTCATAAGTGGATTTGTTGATTGTGTTGATCGTTGGAAAGATTTAAGGCCAGATAGGCGTTGGGATGCTTTGTTGCCAGCGAATCGAAGAAAGCAGCCATGTAGGCGTTATGTTCGTCAAGTGTCAGAAGAAGGATTAAGACCTTGTAGCGCTCGTCCGTTAGCATCTTTGTCTGTAATAAAAGACCAAGATTTTGTTAAATATAAAAGATATTTGGCTGCAATTTTAAATCCGTTATGCAGAGAGGTGATAGCTGTATACGTTAACAACGCTAATAAGGTAAGGGAGCAAGACGTATTATTGAAATATAGGGATTTTTATCTATTTAATGCTATTTTTTCTTGCGTTAATGATCAGAGGGATAAGAAAATTGCTGTAAAAGATTGTGATAGTCGTATACAAGATTTTTTCGAGCAGCTGCGTGACAATTATCCTGAAGCATCCTATTTTAATGCTTTGTATGGACAGCCAACCAGGGAGCGTCCTAATGGATCACATTTGGTATCACTTGATAATAATCAAAAATCCAGGGATTGGTATTTTACTCTTGGTTTTTATAGGCCAAATGGCTCAAAATAATGTTAATCGATTTTGAGATTAATTCATCAACTTGATCAGGCGTTTCTTTAAATTTTGCAGTCACAAAATTACCAACATCAGCCGGATTGTCGGGACGCCCAACGCCACATCGTAAACGTAAAAAATTTTCTCCACCAAGTGCAATGAGTGATCGCAGTCCATTGTGACCGCGCGCACTACCGCCTTGCTTAAGTGACACTTTTCCAAAGGGAAAATCGATTTCATCATGTATGACAAAAATATTTTCTTGTTTGATGCCACGTTTGTTTAAGTGTCGTAAAATTTCACCAGAACTGTTCATGAATGTTTGTGGTTTTATCAGGAGCATTTTTTGTTCATTGATCGTCACCGATGCGGTGAGCATGTTGTGGTCCACCGACCAGTTGCCATGATAGTCATCACAGAGACGATCAAGAATTAAAAAACCGATATTGTGTGGTGTATACGCGTAAGTAGGCCCGGGATTTCCCAGGCCTACCAGCGTTTTTATTTCATTAAAATTATGCATGTTTTTTTATGATGATTAGTTTTTAGATCTTGAAATCTTCAACGTCATTTTTGACGGTTTGTGCTGCTTTGCCTAAATCTTTTTCAACCTTAGTGAGGTTACTTTCAAGAGCTTGTTTTTTTGCTTGATTGATTGATTTTGCTTTTTTATCGAGCTCTTCAACTACCATAGGGGTTTTTGAAACTTTTGGATTTGCATATACCACAGACTCTTCCATAAGAACGACTTCCCAACCATGTTTTTGTGCAAGATCTTTGATGGTTTCTTTGACAAGACTGTCAAGTTTGCCCATTTCTTTTTGGTACATGTCAGTCATTTTTTTCTCAAGATTGTTAGCTTGAGCTTGAAGTTTTTGGATCATGCGTTCAAGTTCCCGTTTTTTATCTTCAAATTTGAGTGCTCGATCACGAAGAGCTTCTCCTTTTTGTTCACGAGCTTCTGCTGTCATTGATTTAGATGCTTTGTCAAGTTCTGTAAAATCTTTTTCAAGACTTTCTTTATCAGTTATTAATTGTTTTTCGAGATCTTGAATTTTCTTTTCATCAGTTTGAAGTGGCTTTGCAAGTTTATTTTGTTCGTCTTGTAATTTAAGTTGAATTGCTTTACCTGTTTCAGATTCAGTCATAACTTTTTGACCACTGATGGTAACCATAGAAAGCCCTGCGTTTGCGTGCAAAGCAGTAAACATTGTTGCAAAATATAGTGCAATTAATTTTGTGTTGTTATGTATGGTGCGATTCACGTTAGTCCCTTTTGATTAAATATGTTTGTATTTACTTTTGATGACCAAACTATATTCTTTTTATGAAAATTCGTCAATAAAAGAGAACAGATTTTTTGGGGTTTTTTGGATAACCTAGGGGTTGTATATGCTTGTGCAGATTTTATTTTTTACATTGTTATCATTTGAGATTTTTTCAACTGAAGCAGAGGTTTCAAATAGTTCATCTACTTTGTCGGTAAGGCGCAATAATCCTTATGGGGATGACGTTTTGAACGGGAACCGCCCAACTCCTTACTCGGAAATGTTAAATGATCCTTGTGTTGTTGACGTTTTGAATGGAGAACGTCCAATTTTTTGTTCGGAAACGTTAATGGCTTCTATGCCGTATGGTTATGACTATGGTTATGATAATGATGATTGGTCAGGTTTTGTTGACAATGATTATATTGCAGTGTGGCTCTGCTGGGCACATTCGATTTATTGTGCAGCACAGAATTTGCAAAATCATGCTTGGGTTCAAGCAGTAAATTATGAGTATCCTTGTGCTCAAGTTTCAGTTGGTTATTCTATGGAGAGAAAATCACTTGATCCTCGTAGAGCGTTGTTTGCAACCCCTGAGCCATCTAGGCGTCCTACGGTGGAAAGTTATGCAGCTTCTAAGTCATTTGCAAGTTCTAAGGTAGAACAACATCATTTTCGGGCAGTAGATTATGAGCATGCTGATATTCAAGTGCCACTTTGTTCTTTTAAACCAGTTGGTTATTCTACAGAGAGAGTATTTTTTGAGCGTCCTAAGTTGTTGCGTCGTGTAAAATTATCTATAGCTTCTGAGCCATCTGGGCGTCCTATGGTGGAACAATGTCATTCTTATGTTCCTCCTCAGACGAATAGTCGTTAATTGTTTTAATCTTTGTTGTTGGTTGTTTTTTTCATTGCGTTGGTAAACTTTTGTATTTTTTGTAACGATGATTCGTCGTAAGCTTGAGCAATAGTTCTTACAATTTCTCGCCATAACTTATCATTGAATGCAGATTTGTGGTTCATTTTCATATGAAAGACTGCAACTTCAAGAGGATGGCGAGATTGCAGAGTTGCTTCAAGCTGTGCCTGAAAATCTTGAAGTTTTATGTAAAGCTCAATGCTTTCTTTGCTTGCTTTGCGACCTTCAAAAGAATAATTGGTTAAAATAAAACCAAGAAAATTGGTTTGATGTTCAACGCGTGATGCAGATTCTATCAAGCTAAATTGGAGTAGTGATGGAATTTCAATCCAGCGTATTTCGCCGTTGGCGCATAGCTCAGTGTAATAATATCCCTGCTGATTTTGCAAAGAGTCGTAGTACTGTTGGATGTGTTCTTTGTTGTACAAAAAAGGATGACAAAAAACAAAATGCTCGCTGTCATCTGAGCCGTATGTTGCGGTCGGAGTAGATATTTGATCAGTAAGCAAAAATGTAACATTGCGCTTGCTGGTGTATTTAAAAAAAATAGATTGTAAGAATAATAGAATTTCTGGATCCATATCTTCTTGTGAAATTATGGCATCGGGATTTGGTAAAACAAATTCAGGCCGCATTAATATGTGATAACGATCAATAATTTGTTGATTTGTTGTGTAACTATAAATTTCTTCAGGAGTTAATTCAAGCTCTTCAAACAGTTGATTAAATAATCGTTGTGAGCCTTGAATAAGTTTTTCTTGCCAGTGTTGTATCACTTTTTGATAAGCGTCAATGGTTCTAAATTTAATTTTAGTTAAATCGTAAAAATAAAAGTTTTTAGGAATTTTGGGAAGATATAGATGAGCATGCTGCTCAGCAGAGAAATCTGGTGTGACAGTATGCGTGGTGGTAATTAAAAAGAAAAATATGGTTATCCATACAGAAAAATATGCATGACGCAACATAAGAAACCTTTTTTAAAAAATTGAATGGATGCTTCCTTTGTTAAAGTAGTCTAGTTTTTTTGAACTTGTATTGGTAAAAATAGGTTGGTTGTGATTTGTCAGGGAGATGAAAGTATTAGGTATTTTTAAAATAAGAGCGAAGAAAGTTTTTTGCTGTTTGTACGAGTCCAGGCTACGTGTCTCTTGGTCTTCGCGTAAACGCTACGCCCAAATCGCTTACTACGCCGGACAGTCTTCGCCATAAAACTTCAATATTAATTTATTTCTTAAAGCCTTCTGTGCTGGCCGTGCCAGGCGTAGCTCGTAAGAGCGAAGACTGGTGGAGGCGATGGGAGTCGAACCCATGTCCGTAGAGAGTCAAATTAAGAGTCCTACATGTTTAGTTTTCATTTATACGTGTACGCTACCACGAAAACAAGGCGTTGCGCACAAGTCTATTTGATATACATCTTCCTTATGAAATAGCGAAACTTACAGAAGATGGAACTAGTTTTTTATATTACTTAAAACGCGAAAGAAAGTTCGTGGTCTTCGCGACGTTTCAAGAAGGTAAACATACCAGCAAACATTGCAAACAATGCTGCAAAGAATGATACCCCAACAGAACTAAATGTTTCTGCATTTGTTTTTTAGTTGTTTGATTTACGAGTTTGCAACCAAAAACTCGACATGCACTTTTAACTATCATTACCACGTCGAAGCCAGTACGCCCCCAGTGATTCTTTTCAAAGAAGCAGACTCAATTTCATGAAGCCTGCTCATGTAGATAAGCTATCATATTTTGATTCATAGTCAAAAGCTATGTTGTAATTACGGTGATAATGAGCCTACATTGGGCCGAATTACAGAAAACTGTTATTTAATGTTGCGTCTTTCTTGAATTTTGGGTATAAGTCAAAAGTTTACCTGTATCGTTTGACTTTGTCGATTTAGTCGATACACTGTTTAATGTATCCTTTTATTTTGATATGCCGCGGGATGGAGCAGTCTGGTAGCTCGTTGGGCTCATAACCCAAAGGTCGTTGGTTCGAATCCAACTCCCGCAACCAAATACAAAAAAACCCTCACTTGTTGAGGGTTTTTTTACGTCTTTTTTAAAATTCTGTATAGTGAAGAATATACATTTATTGGTGATGAGTGCTTTTTAAGCGGAGATTAAGCTGTGCGTGTTAAAATTAGTCGTATTACTCAGGCACACATTGGTAAACCAGTCAAAATTAATGGTTGGGTGCGCAGTGTGCGTGATCAAAAAAGTTTTTCATTTATCATGGTCAATGATGGATCAAATATTGCAGGAATCCAGGTCGTTGCCCAGGACTCTATGCAGGATTATGCCCAGGTGATTGCAAGTTTGACCAATGGTTGCTCAGTTGCTGTTGCGGGGACCGTGGTGGCAAGCCAAGGGAAAGAGCAAGCATTTGAGATTCAGGCAGAAAGTATTGTGATCATTGGTGGTTGTGATCCAGAAGAATATTTATTGCAAAAAAAACGGCATAGTTTTGAATTTTTAAGAACGATTGCTCATTTAAGGCCACGAACCAATACCTTTGGAGCGGTTGCTCGGGTACGCAATGCTTTAGCTTATGCAACCCACAAGTTTTTCCAAGAGCGTGATTTTTTGTACCTCAATGCGCCTATCATTACCCAGTCTGACTGTGAGGGAGCTGGAGAGATGTTTCAGGTGACAACGCTCGACTTGAAAAGTGTTCCTAAAAATGACAAAAATCAAGTTGATTTTACCAAAGATTTTTTTGAAAAACCGACATTTTTGACCGTGTCTGGTCAGCTCAATGGTGAAACGTATGCCTGTGCTTTGTCGGATATTTACACCTTTGGACCGACATTTCGTGCAGAAAATTCAAATACGTCGCGACACCTGGCTGAGTTTTGGATGATTGAGCCTGAAATGGCCTTTGCGGATTTAACCGATGACATGGCGTGCGCTGAAAGTTATTTGAAATATTGTTTGTCATACGTTCTTGAAAACTGCGCAGAAGATATGAAATTTTTTGATGGATTTATCAAAAAAGGAATTATCCAGCAGCTGCAGCAGGTGATTCAAGAACCGTTTGCTCGAATTTCATATACGCAAGCTGTCGAAATTTTACAAAAATCGGGCGCTCAATTTGAATATCCTGTTGTTTGGGGTGGTGATCTGCAAACAGAGCATGAGCGATACTTGGCTGAAACTTATTGCAAAAAACCGGTGATCGTTTTTAACTATCCTACCGATATTAAAGCTTTTTATTTCCGTCGCAATGATGATGGCAAAACAGTTGCTGCCATGGATGTGCTTGTTCCTGCCATTGGTGAAATCATTGGTGGTGGTCAACGTGAAGACCGTCATGACATGCTCAAAGAACGCATTGAAAGCATGGGACTCAATGCTCAGGATTACTGGTGGTACCTTGAGCTGCGCAAGTATGGATCGGTGCCTCATGCGGGATTTGGTCTTGGTTTTGAGCGATTAGTTCAGTTTACAACCGGCATGGAAAATATTCGTGATGTAATTCCGTTCCCACGTTATCCAAAACATATTGATTTTTAAAGCAACTTAAATTTAACAGGAGTTTTTTTTATGAGAAAGTTATTTTTGATCGCCATGTTGTTCATGGGCGTTCAAGTTCATGCAAATGAAGATAAAGTAGCTCAACTCAGACGTGCAGAGTTTTTGTGCCATGTTAATGCTGCAGTAATCATGGTGGGTACTATATGCTCGACTATAAATATTTTAAAAAAAGGTAACGCAGATACGTATGCTGGGCCTTGTACTGTTTTTTTGGTAGGTGAGTTTATGCTTTTTGAAAAAGTGGCTGATAAGCTTAGAAATATGCGACGAGAGCTTCAGGAAGCAAATCCCCAAGGACCGCGACAAGTTTGATGATCGTAATCAATTAGATATTAATCCAGCAAAATAGTTCAAAAATCTTTCGAAATATTTTTGAGCTATGTATAGTTTACAACGGGCATGGAAAATCTTTAGCAATGTAATTCCGTTTCCATGGTATCCAAGGCATATTGATTTTTAAAATTAATTAAATTTACGGGTTTTTTATGAAAAAGCTCTTTTTGATCGTGATCATGTGCGTCATGGGTGTTCAAGTTCGTGCATATGATAGGGAGGCTCTTAAAATTGCAGAGCGTGCCAGTTTTTTCTTTGCTGTAATGTGCGCCTCAAATGCTAACGTGGCTGGTTATCATGCTATTGATAAAATGAACGATCATGCTAATCCTGATCGCGATATTGCTCTCTATCAAACGTTTACGGGAGGGGCATGTGCTTTTTTGGTACTGGGTTTGGCGCTGCGAAGGATACGATCAGAACTAGAACGCGAAAATATAGAGCATCCTCAAAATGTACGGTAACAAAAACAAGTGTAAGGATTTTGTATGAAAAAAATGTTTTTTATCATTGCAGTGTACTTAGTGAACATATCAAGTCATGCATCTGATCCGTTAAATCAATGTGTTCCTGATATTCTATCTGTCGCAGTTGGCTCTGTGGTAGTAGCGTGTACATATAATGCCATAGTGGATCAAGTAGGAAATAAACGCATGGATCAGGAACGTCAGGATTTGGATAGAGTAGATATGGCATGCAGATTTTTTGCTTCAGTGCCTGCATGTTGTGCGGTAAATTCTTTTGCGTGCCAAGACTATGATAAAGCGGGTTTTTATGTACTTGTTTGGACTGCAGCTTTATTGGTTAATATTGCACACCGATTAAATGAACAAAGAAAATTCAATAATGCTTGTCGCAACAACGATACTCTGTATAACCAGATTCAACGCATGGAAGAGGCGCGTAAAGAATATGAAACAAGTTTAGATGACAGAGGTCTGCGCAGTAAAGTTCAAAATGTTCAACCAGGCAAGAGGGTTCAGTAAGAGAGATGCCAGTAAGAAATATTTTAATGATCAAAGTAGGTCAGCGATATCTTAAAATATTTGCACATCAAATTTTGATATTCAAATTTTTTTGACTTGTAATTTAAAGTGTAATTTTGTATATAAAAATTAATAAAAAATAGATTTGGCGAAGGAAAATTTTACATGAAATCAAAATCTGGCATTACCTTTTTGGTTGATGAACAGGGGAAAAAATCAAGTGTTTTGATGAGCATTAAAAGTTTTAAAAAAATGATGAGTGATCTGGAAGACCTTCAAGATTTAGATCTTGTTCATAAAAGAATGCTTAAACAAAGTAAGCCAATTCCTTATGACAAAGTAATGAAAGAGTTGCTTGGTGATGATGCAAAAAAGTAAGTTTAAGGGTTACGTAATTGATTTTGATCGGTCAGCAAAAAAAGATTTAAAAAGGCTCGATCAAAAAATTGTAAAAAAAGTTCGTGATACCTTAGATGACTTAGTAGCTGGTGATCCTAATGTTTATGCTGAAAAGCTGACAGCAAAGGGTGAACAATATAAAATTCGCATAGGGCAATATCGTATCATTTTTCATGAACACAAACATATCATTACGATTCTTGTTGTTGCAGTTAGAACAAGAGAAAATGTATACAGGGACATTTAAAAATGGTTAAAAGAAAAAAAACAGGTAAAATAGCACCACAATTTATCAAAGATAAATATAATAAAGTAGAGTCGGTTTTACTAAAATATTCTGTTTATCAATCTATCGTTGATGAAATGAATTGCTTAAAAAAAAGTATTGAGCAATCTAAGAAAGTTTCGTCAAAAAAATCTAAAAATTAATGATCAAAGTAGGTCAGCGATATCTTAAAATATTTCCGCGTTACGTACAACAGGCCTAGGTATCCCAGTGAGAGTGGGCCGGCCCAGAACCAAACACCAAAGCCGTGCAAGAATGTTTGCTGCGAAACGGTGATGACATGCAGGTTGATATTGAAATTGAGTGACCCGATCAGGAAATATCCGGCGTTGTACAGCGTCCACAGCACGGTGCAGCACAGGGTCAGTTGCACCAAATATCGCGCAAAAAAATCAAACCATTTTGAGGCAGACCAGTTCAGGTGCAGGTACTTGGATAAAAAGATAGTCAGAAACAATGTTTGGCTGATGGCTGCAATGGAAGATGCAAGTGCAATACCAGCAGCGCCGTAATTTTGAATCAATTCTTGGTTTAAAAAGTAGTTGATCCCAATAGCAATGATGCTTGCAATCATCGGGATTATCGTGAGCCTAAGGGCATAAAAAATACTTAAAAATATTTTGTTCAGTGAAAATGAAAGTAGTCCAACTAGGTACGCTGTAAAAATAGATTGAGCTAAATGTATCTTGCTCAGTGCTTGCGCGTCACCCATGAACAATGTTTCAAAAATATGTTGTGAAAATAAGTACAGCAGGAAGCAGATGGGCATTGTGGTCCAAATAATAAACTTGATAGCTTCAAATAAATGATCAACCAAATCTTTGGGTTGTTCTAGGTGAAGTTTGGAAAAATGGGGAAGTAGGACGGTGACCAGTGATGCGGTAATAATTCCCACCGGAATATTGACGAATTGAAAGCTTGAGCGCAAAAGTGTCATAGATCCGCTGGTGAGGTAGGATGCAAAACCAGTGTTAATAAAATGATTGATCTCGGTAATTCCAACGCTCACGATGCACGGGATCAGCTGAAAAATGATTGTTCTCATTTCTTTGCTGGTTTGCTGGTCAGGACGATCAAGGGTATAACCTTGCTTGAAATATGCGACCAGGTGGAGCAGCAGAAATACGATAGATGTCATGATCATGAAGTAGCAAAAAACGGTTACTGACAGTTGAAAATATAAGCAAATGCACAGCGATGCAACGTACACCACGTTAAGAATCGAGGGCGCTATCGCAGGTATAAAAAATTTACGCTGCGATTGGAGTGCAGAAGCAAAAATAGCACCTGATGAAATGAACAAGATAAAGGACATGAGTATTTTTAAATAGTAGGCGGTACGCTCGACCTTTTCTGGTGAAAAACCAGGAGCAATGGTTGCAATGACATTGGTTGATAGACAAAACACGGTAACGCAAATTGCAAAAATAATGGTTTCAATGATAACAAGTGCTCCGGTAGTCAGCTTGTGCAGTCCCTTTTGACCTTCTTTGTGCTGTGCATTAATAAATGCGGGCACGAGGATAGATGATAAAGCACCTTCTGCAAAAATTTTACGCATGGTGTTAGGTATGCGAAATGCCGTAAAAAAAATATCAGAAGTATCGCCAACGCTGAGGAATTGGATAAGCAGCCACTCTCGAATAAAAGCAATAAAACGACTGATGAGGGCAAAAAAGCCAATCTTGGAGCTTTGTTTAAGGATCGAGCGAGACATAGCGTTACTCTTTCTGCTTGGCGTAGTTTTTTTAAACAATTCATATAGAATAATATTAAAGAATTTTTTAATAATATACATATTTATTTGTTAAGGACTTTATGAAAAAAGGGTTGTTTTTAATCATCAGTTTTTGCATTTCTAGTCAGATGGTATTTCCCATAGAAACACATGCGGGTGCCATCTATCACCTTGGTCATGGGATTAATGTTGGAGTTTCAACCCAACAAGATATTTCAGGTAAAATAGCTTGTAGTCTTGTTGCAGCTGCTTTGTTTTCTAAGATTGCATATGATATGAGTTGGCATAATTCCTATGCTTGCCGTGTATGTGTTTTATCCAAGATGGTGCAGGTAGCTTTAGAGGAAAAAGCGGAGGGATTTTTGCGTGAACCAGAGATTTTGGAGCAAATTTTAACACTTGAACTATGGCTGAGAAATTCATACGCTTCTTGGCTGACTCCCTGGAATTGGGTTGCTAGTCAAAAAGATGCATATCACTTGGTGCAAGGTCTTGCTCTTGTTGTGTTGTATCGTCCTCTTTTGGACAGTGAGAATGTAACGGGACAAGAGATTTTAAGGCATGCTCGTAGCGCTTGTAGTACGGTATCTCTGTATCCATTGATGTACTTTGGACAAGAGTTGGATCGACATATTGAGTTTGTAAAAACAGAAAAAGCTTTTGCTGATATGCTCTCTGGTTTGAGCAACATTAAATATTTGTTGCGCCAAGAAAAGGAATACATCGATGAGTTGCAGACGTATGAAACTCACAGACTTGCAAAACAGTTGAATACTGCGGTGACTATCGCAGGACAAAATTCTGGACGACGCTACTAACCTTTGGTGGTTACAAGCGTGTGATTTTTAATTGATAAAATGACATCACATTGCTGGGCAATTTTTATGTCATGGGTACTTATGATAAGACCCATGGCATATTTTTTTTGATATGATGCCAAAATATTCATAATTTGCTGAGCGGTATCTTGGTCAAGGTTGCCGGTTGGTTCATCGGCGAGCAAAAATGATGGGGTGTGAAATAAGGCGCGCAGTATTGCAACTCGTTGTTGTTGACCACCAGAGAGTGTGTTGGGTGCACAATTAGCCTTATCTTTCATGCCTACTTCGCCCAGAAGGTCGAGCGCTTTTTGAGTTGTAGCTGGATTGAAGATGTTGTGAGCTATTGCGGTAAGCATCACATTTTCTAGGACGCTGAGTTCACCAATGAGGCTTGGATGTTGAAAGATTATGCCAATATTTTCATGGAGTGCCGCAATGCGTTTTTCAAAGTTATGAAAAGGTATGGCTTGGTTGTTGATGCTTACGGTGCCAGAAGTTGGGGCCTCAATGCCTGCAATGATATGCAGGAGCGTTGATTTTCCAATTCCTGATGGTCCCATCAGGCCGTAGGAAGTTCCTGCGTGAAATGTGAATGATAGATCGTGAAAGATAGGAACGGTTGCTCCGGCTTGGTGAAAAACTTTGAAAATATTTTGAAGCTGTAAAATAGGGGTGTTCATAAAGTTTTAGGTATCCAATCATCATTTCCTGCTTGCCCTTGTTTGCCAAAGTAAGGCAATTGAGGGCAGAATCAAGGATAAGGTAATAAAAAGTCATTACTATTTGGTTGCGGGTTATAGTTTTGAATTAATCATAAGTGGAGGGTCAATTTTTTCAAGTAAAAAAATAGTCCCTAACCTGTTTGAAGAGGAAAAAGGATCAGGGTCTTGAGGTTTTAGTAACAAGTTGCTTATCATGGGGCCAAGTTGGGTTCAAGAGCATTGAACTTTTTTGATGGGACAAAAGAGCCAAAACCTTTAAAGGGGGGGAGTATGGAAATTAATCTCACACAAGATAATTCTTTAGACGCAATCCCAAAAGTCATTCCGGTTGTGCCGACGGTTAATGTAACGGTATTTCCAAACATGATCATGCCGTTGTTGGTTCTTGATGAAAGAATTATGAATGGCATTCAAGAAGCTGTCGAATCTTCAAAATATATATTGTTGCTTTCTGCTCGAGAATCATCGCAGGAAGGACAAGAAATTGATACTGATAATCTGTATTCAATTGGAACGGTTGCAAGCGTCATGCGCGTAATCAATGTTCCTGATGATGGAATTAAGGTGTTGGTACAAGGTGTGTACCGGGCGCAAGTGCAAGACTTAATGGTTCGTGATGATATGCTGCTTGCTCAGATTGATCTTATCAATTTTAATGCAACAGTTTCTGACGCTACTCAGGCGCTTATTAATAATATTAAAGAAGTTGCCGAGCAGTTATCTATTTCAAGTCAAACAATTACCCCTGATTTTTATGCAATTTTGTCAAAAATGAATGATCCTGAAAAAATTGCAGAGTTTGTTTTGTCTCATTTAGAAATTAAAAGTCATCCTTCACAGATGCTCTTGGAATGTCGCAATGTCGATGATTTGCTGCGTGGTATCTATGAAGAGCTTTCAAAAGAGATTTCTATTTCTCAGGTGCAAGAGCGTATTCGTACGCATACTCGAGAATCAATTAATAAAAGTCAGCATGAATATTACCTTCGGGAACAACTTAAGGCTATTAAAAAAGAGTTAGGTGAAGATCTAGTTGACGAGATTGAAGATTTAAAGGCTTCATTGGCGGCTAAAAATATTCCTGAAAAAACGAAAAAAGAGATTGAAAAACAGATCGACAAGTTAGAGCGAATATCTCCAGAGTCAATGGAAGCAACCGTCACGCGCAGTCACGTTGAGCTGCTCTTGTCGCTTCCGTGGGGAGTTTATACCAAGGATAGTTTGAATTTGCAGCATGCAAAAACGGTCCTTGATAAAGATCATTACGGGTTGATGGATGTTAAAGATCGTATCCTTGATTTTATTTCAATTAAAAATTTGAAGGCTGATGGTCCAAGTCCTATTTTATGTTTGTATGGTCCTCCTGGAGTTGGAAAAACATCGCTTGGTCAATCGATTGCCAAATCACTGGGCAGAAATTTTTATCGAATCTCTTTGGGTGGCGTTAAGGATGAATCTGAGATACGCGGACATCGCAGAACTTATGTCGGTGCAATGCCAGGACGTGTGATTCATGCGATGAAAAAAGCGAACTCGATGAATCCAGTTATCTTGATTGATGAAATTGATAAATTGGGTGCAGATTTTCGGGGTGATCCATCAGCAGCTCTTCTTGAGGTGTTGGACCCAAATCAAAATAAAGAGTTTTATGATAACTACTTGGGTATGCCGTTTGATTTGTCATCGGTTATGTTTATCGTAACTTGTAACGATATCAGCGCGATTTCTGGTCCATTGCTTGATCGCATGGAAGTGATTCAGTTGTCAGGATATACCTTTGAAGAAAAACAGCAGATCGCAAAAAAATATTTGATTAAGCAGGCTGTTGATCAGTCTGGTATGAAAGAATCTAATATTCATATTGCTCAATCTGCGCTTGATACCATCATTGCAGAATATACTCGTGAGGCCGGTGTTAGACACTTAAGCCAATTGATTAAAAAATTGTGTGGTAAGGCGGCTCGTAGCTTTGTTGAGACGGGTGAAGTTATTAAAATCACCAAGAAAAATATTGAAAAACATTTGGGGTATAAAAAATATCCAGCCGAGCGTATTGATCAAAAAAATATGATCGGTATTACCAACGGTCTTGCATGGACATCGGTTGGCGGTGTTGTGATGAAAATAGAATCTGCGCTGATGCCAGGGACGGGGAAATTAATTTTGACCGGTCAGTTGGGTGATGTTATGAAAGAGTCTGCGCAAGCAGCATTGAGTTATGCTCGATCGCATGCGGCAGAGTTTAAAATTGCTCACGAAAGATTTACGGCATTTGATCTTCACATTCATTTGCCTGCAGGCGCTGTTCCTAAGGATGGTCCATCTGCAGGACTAGCGTTGTTGTCATCGATATTATCTTCCTATACGGGACGTTTGGTCAATGCATCACTTGCAATGACTGGAGAGTTGAATTTGCGTGGGGATGTGATGCCCATTGGTGGCGTTAAAGAAAAAGTGCTTGCAGCAAAACAACATAACTTGTCGATGGTAATCTTGCCCGAGGAAAACCGAGGAGAGCTGAGCTCTATTGAAGGAATACTTGAAGACATGAAGATTGTATGGGTAAGCCATGCTGATGAAGCGTTAGAGCACATACTGCTGCCTCTTGTTGACTAAAAACCAAGCGTAGCGTTATGCACATAAAAAAGCCTTAGCGAAAGTTAGGGCTTTTTTTAGGATTATGCTAAAAATGTTGTGTAAGATTTAAATTGTTTACATCGGGGTAGGGCTATGGATAAAAAAAGGGAGAATCGTATGAAACGTTTATATGTCGTAATGATACTTGCAATGATTGCTCAAACTCACGTGTCATTTGCTGTCATGTGTCGCTCTCACTTGCTACTTGTTAGATCGTATTGTTTGTGTAAGGCAGATCGTTTTTTTACAGATATTAAACCGAAGCCAAATAATTTTCAAGATCAGGCAACAGGGGTTCAAGGATCTACGGATCGGCCTGTTTATCTACCATTTGATCGTCATACTGCTGCAAGGATACTCAGTGAACGCAGAAATCTTAGAGGCCAGGGCCGCAAGTAATAAAATTTCTTCAAAGGACCTTGTATGAAGCAGAAAGTTTTAAAATATTATCAACATTACATGTATTTGATGGGTTTTGCGGGGCACTTTGTTTTTGTTTTGCAAGCACTTAAGATTTGGCAGACTAAAAGTAGTGCTGACGTATCACTGTCAGCATTCCTGGTTTGTTTTTGGGCGACATGCAGTTGGTTTTTGTATGGTCTACTGATCGATAATCCTGTACTGATTAGGGTCAATATCTTTGGAATTGTAGCGGGAACGATTTGCTTGGGTATGATTGTGGCATACGCCTAGGGTCTGCAAGTAAAGTTATATTTCACCTACAGACCCGGATTTTGGTCAAAGTTTAAAGCTGTTATTTTTTGCTACCTAACGTTTCTGGAGCTGGCGTTAGCCTGACGTAGCCGTTAGGCGTAGACTGGTTGTTTTGCGCTTGGATTGTAGCCAGATTTAAAAAATTTGATTTGTTTTGCAGGGGTAGGTTTTATTTGTGGTTTACCTTCTGGGCTGTTTACTTTATTTCTAATAATTAATTTTATCTCAGCGGGTTGTTTATCAAGCCACTCTTGACCACCTAGTTTATCAAATGCATCAATTTTGTTTTCAAATAACAATCGCCCAAGTTCAAATACTTGATGTGCTACCAGATGCCAATTGGTATTCTTTATGAGCTCTTGCTGACGATAATATTCAAGACGGTATTTATCTTGGGACCATTTATTCCAATCTGAGTTGTGGGTATCGATATCATATGCACCTGTAGTTTGATTGACATAATCCTCTCGTTTTGGTTCTTTATGTTCAAGCTCGAGACCATAAAAAGGATCATCGACATCCAAGTCGTCTGGCGCACCTAAAGAAGTAAAGTATTCTGTAAGAAAATACATTAATGCTTTATCTGTATTTTGTTCTATTGTTTGCTGTACTGTTTGGCCTGATTTTACAGGAGCTTTATATTCCATACCCATTGCTTTAAAAATAATGCCCTGAAAAATGTCATCATCGGGGTTCAATGGGTGCCGTGAATAGTCTCTAAGCTTAGAAAACTTAGGACCATAATGTTTTTTAATTACCATAGGAAATGGGGGCATTGTTTTTTCGTAAACGCGAGCAAAAATCGTGCTTAAAGCGACATCCATTTTTCTTTCGTAACGGGGTACATAAATCCTGTACTCATTCTTGTTTCCAAGCGGATACAGGGGGTGATCGTCTTGCATAATCGATACAGCCTCTGACCAAGGCATTTTGTTGACGGTAATTTCGTGAACTGCACGTTCTTTAAAGGTGCTAAAGCAATATGAAAGGAATGGGTTCATGTATTTAAAAAAGAGCTCGTCAAAGTCGTTTTTAGGATTGCTAGTAAGTAGCTCTGGGTTGTCGACATCGATAACTTTGTTGCCATCTTTGTCTGTTTTGTTGCGTGCAAAAACCTGTCTTTTTTCGTCTATTTCCATGTATCGATAAAACCAATCTGTTTTGTCTAAAAAATCACCTGAACAGATTAAATCTCTGAACTTTTCATAGGGCACTTTGGTAAGAATTTTATCAAAGCTTAATTGCTGTCTTTTAAACAATCCTCTGCCTACTTTTTGCAGTGTCGTTGCTGCAGCATCTTCTTTTTTCATTTGTTCAAATTTTTTTTGCGCTAAGCGACGTCGCGCCTGTGCTTGAATTTTAGTTGCAGCGGCATCTTTTTCTTCTTCTTTTGCAACTGATTCGTCCACTGCGGTATCACTGTTTTTTTCATTTTGTAATTCTTTTGCTTTTTTCTGGGCCTGGCGACGTCGCACCTGAGCTTGAATTTTGGTTGCAGCCTCATCTTTTTCTTCTTCTTGTGCAATTAATTCGTCCACTGCGGTATCGCTGTCTTTTTCATCTTGTAATTCCATTGCTTTTTTTTGAGCCAGGTGGCGTCGCATCTGAGCTTGAATTTTGGTTGCGGCTGCATCTTCAGTTGACATTGATTGATCAGGCAATGCAGCATCATGTGCTGTATGAATGATGGTGACTTGGAAACATGCAAAGCTCAACAGGCTCAGCATGCATTTTTTAAAATACATAGATCGTATTCCTTCTTTAAAAGTAAAGTTTTTGATTAAAAGTAAGATACTGATGGACCGTAACGCATTGCAACAGTTTGAAAGCCAGGAACTTTAACATGCGATATAACTTTACAAACAGCTCCTTTTTTTTTACCTTGTTACAAAGGAAAATCCTTCAACCATGGGACAAACGATGTTAGATCAAATAGATTCGATAAAATCGAATCAAACATCAGACCAATTAAACTCTTTAGAGTTTGCAGGAAAGATTGTAAAAATTACCGGTACTGTTGTGGATGTTCAATTTCCTCAAGGAAAAACGCCACAAATTAATTCGGCACTGTCCATCGAAATTCCTGCAACAGCAACTCAAAAAGCACACAAAGCACGGCTTGAAGTAGCACTTCAGTTGGGTGATGATATTGTGCGTTGCATTGCTATTGAAAACATTCATGGAATTAGCAGAAACTTACCCGTGTACGACACCGGCAGTCCCATCACTGTTCCGGTGGGCCCTGAAGTGCTTGGCAGAATGTTTAATGTCCTGGGTGATACGATGGATGATCAGCCGCCACTCAAAGCAACAAAGCGATGGTCTATTCATCGTGAAGCTCCTTCTTTTATTGAACAAAAAATTGAAAATGAAATTCTTGAAACAGGGATCAAGGTTATTGATCTCATGTGCCCCTACATCAAAGGTTCAAAGATTGGACTGTTTGGTGGAGCAGGTGTTGGTAAAACGGTTTTAGTGACTGAATTGATTCGCAACATTGCCAAAGAACATCAAGGGGTATCAGTTTTTACGGGGATTGGTGAGCGCAGCCGTGAAGGTAACGAGCTCTGGCTTGAAATGAAAAAATCAGGAGTTCTTGATAAAACAGCTTTAGTTTTTGGTCAGATGGGCGAACTGCCTGGCGCTCGACTTCGTGTTGGTATGACTGGTCTGACCATGGCAGAATATTTCCGTGATGTTGAAAAAAAAGATGTACTCTTGTTTGTGGATAACATTTTTAGATTTGTTCAAGCTGGTGCAGAAGTTTCGTCACTTTTGGAACGTATTCCCTCAGCTGTTGGTTATCAACCAACGCTGGCATCTGAGATGGGTGCATTTCAAGAACGCGTAACCAACACGATCAATGGTGCAATCACTTCGGTACAAGCGGTCTATGTTCCTGCAGATGATATAACTGACCCGGCTCCAGCAACAACTTTTATGCATCTTGATGCAAACACCGTGTTGTCACGAAAACTTGTTGAGCTTGGTTTGTATCCAGCAATTGATCCGCTTGCATCAGCATCCAAGGGACTGTCGCCTCACATTGTGGGTCAAAAACATTATGATATCGCGCGTCAAATCGAATCAATTTTGCAGCGGTACAAAGAATTGCAAGATATTATTGTTGTACTTGGTCTTGATGAGCTGTCAGATAAGGATAAATTGATTGTGCGTCGCGCTAAACGAATTCAAAAGTTTTTAACGCAGCCACTCTTTACTGCAGAGTTTTCAACAAGCATTCAGGGCAAATATGTTCCACTTGCGCAAACGATTGAAGATTTTGAAAAAATTGTGCGCGGTGATTGTGATCATTTGCCTGAACAAGCATTTTATATGGTTGGTACGCTTGAAGAAGCGTATGAAAAAGCAAAGACCCTGTAACCATGAAATTAAAAGTTATTACTACCAAGCGTGTGATTGAGCATGATGTTGAATGGGTAGAGCTTAACACTCCTGTTGGCAACATGGTCATACAGCAAGATCATGCTCCAATCATTATTGAGCTTTCGCAAGGGCACGAACTGTTGTATCAAGTATCTGGGAGCGCTGTGGAATCTATTTTGATTGTACAGGGTATTGCACATGTCACTCGGGCTGAAGTTAAAATTTTACTACCGATGGATTTATGAGCTCTTCTTTAAAAATCCAAGTCCCGGACGCAGTCGTGAATCCAGTAATTAAAATCCCTTTAGGTCATATCATTGAAGGATCTCTTACCGAAGGATTTGTGATGCGTGTTGCACGTGAAGCAAACCTCGAAGAGATTAAAGCAGGAAAATTTGTTGCGATTTCTGGGAACGAATATACTTTTTTTTCGATGATCACCAACTTAACTTTGCAGGTTGCGCATCCTGATATTTTGTTGTATCCACCCACCGAGCGAGATCATTTGCTGCGGGATTTTTTAAAGAAAAAAAGTATCTATGCAACCGCGCAAGTAAAGCCCATGATTGCGTTGACCAAGCAAGGTAACACCATTCCTGTAAAAACAGTTCCGCAACATTTTGCTGCTGTTCATGAAGCATCAAGCCGAGATGTTGCTGCAATTTTTGGAGCTGAAACGGACAGTACCCGAAAATATTTTAACATGGGTCATCCGCTTGATATGGATGCACCGGTATGCATTGATTTAGAAAAGTTGGCAGAGCGTAGCACCGGTGTATTTGGAAAAAGTGGAACAGGTAAAACATTTTTAACCAGATTGCTGCTGGCAGGGCTCATAAAAAAGAGTGTTGCAACGACTGTTATTTTTGATATGCACAATGAGTATGGTGTGCAAGCCCGGCAAGAATCTGATGCAAAGTTTGTAAAAGGACTTAAGGCATTGTTTCCATCCAAGGTTGCAATTTTTTCGCTTGATCCACAAGCAACCAGGCGTCGTGGCGCACAACCAGATGTTGAAGTTCAAATTTCGTATGATGACATTCATGTTGAAGATATTATGTCGCTGCAAACCGAATTGAATTTGCATAGCACGGCACTTGAAGCCGCATACTTAATTTATGGTAAATATAAAGATCAATGGCTTACGGCTCTTCTTGAACAGGGTCATGATGCAAAAGAGTTTGCGCAGCAACTTGGTGCACATCCTGAGTCGATTGCAGCTTTGTATCGCAAATTAAAACGCATAGAAAAATTACCTTTTGTGGTTAAGAAAATACCCCATCGAGATTCAGTAATTGATCGATTAATGGAATATGTTCAAAAAGATATTCACGTGGTCATTGAATTTGGAAATCAAACAACAACATTTTGTTATTTGCTGGTTGCAAATGTGATTACGCGACGTATTCATCATGAATATGTGCAAAAAACTGAGCATTATCTTGGTACGCAGCGAGCACAAGATGAACCTCAAAAATTAATGATTGTGATTGAAGAAGCTCATAAGTTTTTAAATCCGATTGCTGCATCGCAAACAATTTTTGGAATCATTGCGCGCGAGATGCGTAAATATTTTGTAACACTTTTTGTCATCGATCAAAGACCATCGGGAATCGATCCTGAAGTTTTATCACAAATTGGAACCAAGATCGTAGCGCAGCTGAGCGATGAAAAAGATATTCAAGCAGTACTCATGGGCGCATCCAATGCAACAACGCTTCGGGCTGTTTTGGGATCATTGGACACCAAAAAGCAAGCTCTGCTGGTGGGACATGCAATTACTATGCCCATGGTAATAGAAACGCGTACGTATGATCAAACCTTTTACGCTGACATGCAAGATGAGATTATGGCGCGACCAGTAAAAGAAGTGATTGATGATTTATTTTAAAAAATAAGCAGCGCTCTTTTTTAAAAGCATCAATAACTGTAAGACTTGACAACGATTGCGTAAAAAATAGAACATCAAAGTATTAAATTTTTGTAGAAGGATTGCGTATGAAAAGCGTACCATTATTATTGTGTATGGTCATGTTTATGGGCCATCTGTATGGGGCTGGCCAAGATCAAGCACTTGTTCAACCCGACAACGATGAACTTGTTGTGTATCAAGCACCTGTCCTACCCCAGAACCATAAACCTGTTGTGTACGGATCAACTTGTGAGAAAATACGGTTGGCTGTTGTACTTGGTGTGATGGTCGGGTTGGGAGTTGTTTGTATCGAGCAAGCAAACAGTCATGAGCGCCTCCTGGTAAAGGCTATGATTGATGACGTTGATTGTTCAAATCGGGCGCAAGCCGTACTTGATAGTCCGTCGCCATCCAGAAAGGAACGTTTTACTCATTGCTTGTGGCATGCTATGTGCAGTCAACCAGATCGTGATGTAACACCAAATAATTTTGTATCTCAAAGGCAGTTTGTAGCAAGTGGAAGATGTGTGCAGCAGTATTTATCAGGCTTAAAATGAACGATGTTTTATGAAAATTTTAAATGTAGCAATAGTTTTTTGTGTTGGTGTTCTTGGATTTTTATTGTTGAGTGTTTCAAGAAATGGATCAGTGAAAGATGATTCTGTTTTGATTGTTGGTACCTCACCTGATTATCCGCCTTATGAATTTGTTGATATGGCAACAGGTCAAATTATTGGATTTGATATTGATGTTGTAACTGAGGTTGCAGCGCGACTTAATAAAAAAATAGTGATTAAAGAAATGTCTTTTGCGTCGCTCATTTTTGGACTTTTATCGGGTGACATAGATCTTATTGCTGCAGGAATGAGTCCAACACCGCGGCGAGCTAAGTTTGTTTCATTTTCTGAAAAATATTTGGACAGTGATCTTTATGTTATCGTGACACTCAAGGATCACTTTCAACCAAAAAGCTTGCAAGAGTTAAAAAATAAAGATGTAGTGGTCAACACGGGTTATACGGCAGAAGCATATTTGGATCAGCAGGATATCGGCATTCGTTTAACTCGATTGCGTACGCCTGCAGAGGCGTTGATCGCACTCCAGAGTGGAAGCGTGGATGCATTTGTGTGCGCTTTAAGTACTGCCCAAGCCATGATTACAAGAATAGGTATTGCTGACAATTTTTATTTGCTGGAGTTGCCAAACACCGGGGATGATTGTGCATTTGCCCTGAGTAAGCAAGCAGAAGCCCTAACCAAAAAAATTAATAAAGCATTAGCGTCAATGCATGCTGATGGAACATTGGACTGTTTAAAAGAAAAATGGAAACTTTTATGATTGATATAACTATTATTCAAGAATATGCTCCGCAATTTATTGCCGGTATTTTTCTCACTTTGCATATTGCCATAGTGAGTTGTTGCATAGGAATTATTGTAGGAAGTTTTGCGGGAATTTTATTGTCGCAACGTGTTGGGATAGTTCGCTGGTTGATTATGGGATATGTAACCATTATTCGTGGTACTCCAATGTTGATTCAAGTGGCTGCTATGTACTACATGTTGAAGTTTGCAGGATATTCAATCACTGCATTTTGGTCTGCAATTATTTCTATCGGACTGAACAGTGGTGCTTACATGAGTCAGATTGTTTTAACAGGAATCAAGTCAGTTGCCAAGGGGCAATTGGAAGCTGCAAAAGTACTCGGTTTTTCGCGACATCAAACGATGTGGTACATTGTTTTGCCTCAGGCGGTACGTGCGGTGATTCCTGCGTTTGGCAATGAACTAGTAACTCTTGTTAAAGATTCAAGTTTAGCGTCAACTATTGGTGTGTATGAACTTACTAAGCAAGGAGAGATTGTGATGAGTCAAACATTTGATGCACCAACGGTGTACATTGTTGTTGGTGGAATTTATTTAATAATTACGACCATTTTGAGTTTAATAGTTTCATGGTTAGACAAGAAGATGCAATATCATGCTCAGCATTAAAAACATTACAAAGAAATTTCACGGCAAAGCGATCATTAACGATGTGTCCATAGATGTCATGCCGGGACAGATTGTCGTTCTTCTGGGGCAGTCTGGCGTTGGTAAATCGACCATCTTGCGTGTGCTTAGTAACTTAGAACAAGTTGATACAGGAACTATAGAGTTAGATGGAGCGTCTTTGGACTTTAAAAAAGTGGGAATGGTGTTTCAAGATTTTAATTTGTTTGCACATTTGACCGTGCTTGAAAATTTAACGTTGCCTCTTGTTTCTGTTGCGCACGTTCAACCAGATCAAGCAACAAAAATAGCCCATGAGATGTTGCAACGATTTAATGTTGCATCAAAGGCATCTTCATATCCGATGTCGCTCTCTGGGGGGCAAAAGCAGCGAGTCGCTCTTGCGCGCGCTTTGTGCATGCAACCCAAGGTGCTTTGTCTTGACGAACCAACTTCTGCATTAGATCCACTTTTAACGAGCGAAGTAGCAAATATTATTACCCAGCTTGCAGCGCAAAACATCATGATTATAATTGCAACTCATGACATTGGTCTTTTGGAAAATTTGTCATGCATTATTTACTTGATGCGTGATGGAAAAATAGTTGAGCGTGCAACAACCGATCAGCTCGCGCAACAACCAGAATCTTTTAAATTTATAAAACATTTTATGCAGGGAAAAGTAGTTGTTTAAACGCAAAACGAATTATTGTTGTTTTGATAGTTAAAGAATTGCTTGACTTCCTTGAGTGGTCTTGTTACTATTTTGACCAGAAAAAACGTCCCTAATCGAATGATACTTTTTGGTATCATTCACCCCCCTAACCCTTCAGCTTATTCTAAGTTGAAGGGTTTTTATTTTGTCCTGTTTTTGGTCATTCAAACGGCTTCTTTTTTTTACATTTTTACAGGCACGTTCACGGGCAGTGAGAGTGTAAGTATGTAGCTTGAATTTGAAATCGTACTTTTTTTAAAAAGCGACTTATTGATTTGAAGGAAAAGAAATATTTCTTATTTTGTTATACACTGCGCGAGAGAGTTCGGTAACATCGAGGCTGTAGATTGAGTGTAAATAATCGTGTGCCGCTTTCTCTCCGTCAGATTGATAGGTGAGTTTATATTTTTCCACGAGGGGATCAATGAGCGCATCGATGCTTATTTTATGTTTTTTTGCAATTTCTAATATTTGTTGAGCCATTTCTGGACTGTTGCCATCACATGCTATCTCAAGCAATGTTTTTTCATGTTCTTTTTGGGGTGCTGTTAAGTAGCCTGGATGCTCGTTAAGTTCCTGGTTAAGCCAGGTAAAAAAAGGTTCATCGGTTCTGACAACGCCATTTGGTTTATCGCGCGCTACGAAAAATGAATCACGCCATGTTTTGTATAAAAAGGGGCTGATCGTTTGTAGATCTTCTTGAAATTCTTCGCGTGCAACTGAGTTTTTTTCTCCAGAATAAATCTCGTGCAAAGATCCTTCATAGCGATCTTTCAAGTGCATAACAAAGTCGCGAGCAGGGACATGAGAACTTTGCGATTGCTCCCAAAGTTTTTTTGCTTCTTCGAGGGATTTTTCTCGAGTGATCGTAGGATTTTTTCTGCGTGCTTCAAACGCTGTTTTTAATTTTTCTTCAAATGCACTTCTTCCACTTGCTCGATATTCATGGGCAAGCAGTGTTTTGGTTGTTTCGTTTTTAAAGGTAACTTTTTCAGTTGCAGGTTTGGTTGGCTCTTGTCGAGAGCGGCGGTGTTCAAGCTCTAACTTTTGTGTACGGCTGTTATCTTTGCGGGCAGGACGATCAAATGAAAAAACATCTCCCTCTGGTGGAGCAATAAGCAGCGAAGAGGAAAAAAATATCCATAAAAAAATAGCGTGCTTCATGGTATGTCCTTTTTAATAAATAAGAGTTGATGAGTCGAGATGATTGTATCAATCTAATTTTAAAAAAAACAAGTCTTTGAAGTACGTTATTGTCTACTGCTTTAAATACCATTTTATAAACAGATCGATTACAAATTGTAAGCGCGCTTTGCGTTCATGAATAATTTCTGGCAAGTATTTGAATGGTAAAAATTTGCTGATGTGGATGGTTTTATAAAATTCGTACCATGAAAGATATAAATCGAGTTGTTCCATTTCTAAGTTGGTGTCTTGTAAAAATAATGCATGCACAGCATTGGTGTTTTGTGCATCAAAGGCGTGATAATATTTTTTGTGAATATCAAATTGTAATTGTTCGAGCAAATCTTGTGAGCCGGAAGTCGCTAAGTGTCCGAGCGGTACAATTTCTTTCCAGGTGCACCAAGAGCTTGATTGTTGCAGCATCTGATTGATTTGTCGTAGTTTGTAGATCGTTGCGCCGTAAGCACAGACTGCAATGGATGCCGTAATGCTCCATTTGTTATCCCATAGCCAAGATTTAACGGTGTTGCTTGTTGATTTGATACCTTCAAACATGTGTGACATGTTGGGTAGATGGATGTCAGGGCATTTAATGTGTACGGTGTGTTCAGAAAGTTGTTGTGAAGTTGTTGTTGTGGTTTGTCCTACCGTTGTGTTTGCCGATGAGAATGATTGAGGTGTCATTTGAATGAGTACTGCAGGATGTACGGTTGGTTGAGGCAGTTGAGGAGGAACGACTGCTCCTCCTATAAATTGGTTCATGTTGCAAAGCCATAAAGTTGCTGTCCATAATGTGCGAGATATCATGTTGAATCCTTTGATAAAAAAATCTGAAATATTGTTGAGCGCAAACATTTAATAAAATACCGTAAAAAGCAAGGTGTTGTTACCATTATTTAGTCATGCTTTGGTCAATGGCTTTGGATGAAGCTTTGGCTGCCATGGATATTTTTGGTGCTACTGGCATTGGTGGAACTGTTGTAGGTACAGATGGTTTTACTGGCACCGGCGTTGTTGTCAGTTTTGGGTGAGTTGTTTTAAGGTAAGGGACTGTCGCTGCTTGTATAGAATTTGCTTTAGGTTCAGCAGGAGTCGGAGCTGTTTGTTGCGTTGGAACTGTTTTTGGTTTTGGTTTCGTGGTTAGCTTCCAGATGCCGTTAACACTGGTAATGTAAATTGGTGTACTGTCTGCAACTGGACTTGGCAAAGTAATGAGTTGAGAATTAACCGTAATTGCAGTAACTGTTTCAAATGATCCGCTGATGGTTGCGTGTGGACTATGCAGTGTAATTTTTGCGTGAAAACCCCTTCCTTGCTTGGTGGGAATTATAAGAGCTGGATTAAGCGGCATAGTTTCATGTTGTTGCGTTGAATGTATGCCGCCATCAATACTGGTTGAGTAGGTTACGGCAATGCTGGTAATGGATGCGGATGTTGAGCTTGTATTTTCTATTTGGATATCAAAAGCGCTTCGAAGGACCAGTGTCGTAAGATTAGTTTTAGTTGTAGCGGTAGTTGTTACAGCTGTTGTTTTTGCTGCGGGCACTGTCTTTGCTATGGTCGTTGGTGTAGCAATCTTAGGAGTTATTATTGTTATTCCAGCAGCTGTAGGTGTTTTAGGAGCGATTACGGTTGTCGTGGCTACTTTTGGTGTTACTGTTGATGTTATGGGAGCTGGCATTTTAGGCATGAAAGCTTCCTGTGTTGCGTGCGAGACAAGAAGTGCTATGGAGCATGTGATTATTTTTTTCATAGAGATCCTTTTTTTGGGATTAATGGGGGGGATTCAATAGTTTTATTGTTAGCGTGCTTGGGGAAAAATGTGAAGATTTTTTTTCATAAACGAGTTGATTTGGTCCTTGATGAGTAAACCAATTGTTTCAAGAATCGATTCGTACTGCTCTTCGGGATTTTGTAAATATTTTAAAAGAGCTTGATAGAGAATTGGATCATGTTTGGATGCGGCAAGAATTTGTTCAATGGTAATTTTATCTTTGAGTAGATAGTACATATGATCATCGATTGAATCTTGGTGGATACTTAGGGTTATATCGTTGACAGAGTTAAGGCATTGAGCAGTAAGCTCTGTTGTAAAAAATTCTAATTCTTCAACGGTGTATCCAGCATGCAAGGTAATTTTCTGGAAAAACTGTTGCTCGTTGAAGGGCTGTGAGTGATTTTTGTACTGTTGTAAAATATTATTTTTTATTGCAAAAGCGCAGAGCATGTAGCGGTTCATCGTGTGAGAGAGCAGTAAAAAATCTAAGCTGCTGCTCACCCTTTTGTATCGGGCAACAGTATCTATGAGATAGTTTCCTACAAGATATGATACGAAAATAAACGATACAGGATTGCTGTGTATGATATTTACAATGGTATCTTTGTGCATGCATGCAACAATGGTCAGAAGCGTTGGCAGGAGCATGAGTCGGCACCATGATACTGTTTTGATTGTTTTTAAATCAGAAATTATGGGTAGTACGTTGTGTGGTATAGGTATCGCAGAGGTTTGGTGTTGTGCAGTGACTGCATGGGTAACGAAATATAAGATGAGTATCAAAAGCGTTTTGATTCTTTTCACGATAAATCCTTGTCTATTTTGGAGTCATGATGATTACATTACTCATCATTGAGCATGATTGAGTCAAGAGTTTATCGTGAGGTTATTATTTTAATGATATGCGCTTTAAAGCTTTACGGAAATAAATGTATTGTCGCAGTTTTGGTGTTGATTGGTGGATGTATGATAACTGATTCAGTTAATGCTTCTTGCGATACGAGCGAGATGCTTCAAGCATTGAGAAACTACAAAGAAGCTGAAGCCAGTGATCAAGACAAGGATGATGAGCAGCTGATAGCTGAAATTTGGAGTATTGGCGCCATGCTTTATAAAAACATGATAGATATGTCGGCTCTTTATTTTAGTGGAATTTTAATTGATTCTAATCAGTTGTATGATCGCATGATGTTTGATGTCGGTAAAAATTTATTTCAAGTTGTTAAGTTGCTTGCTTGGTATGGTCCTAAAATGCTTCAAAATCCAAATATTTCATGGAAAATAAAAGCAAAAAAAACAGGATACATGGTCAGTTTTATCGTTCTTTTTTGGCTTTGGTCTCAAGAAGTTTCTAAGCAAAAAAAACGTAATAAAGGTTACCGGTCAGATAGTTACGATATGGGTCAATATCGCAGTATGCCTACAGGCTACGGATCTGAAGAAACATTGAATTATCGTCCTCGTCCATCGATGTGGTCATGATGGATTTAATGAATTAAATCTAATTGAGCTCTGCTGTGTGGCCAGTCTTGTGTTACCACAGAACCTTGATATACTTTTGATAATTGTTGGTATAGCAAGTTGGAGATAATCAATGTTTATAGTATCTTTGTTAAGTTTTGTTTATGGATTTTTATGTTTACTTATTGTGTTGCTTGTTTTAATTCAACGCGGTAAGGGCAACATGGGCCTTGGTAACGTTGGCGGAAACAATCAAATGTTGTTTGGTAGTTCTGGCGGACAAGATGTTTTTCAAAAAGTAACTTGGGTTTGTTGCGCGCTCTTGCTTTCAGGTTCACTCGTGTTAGCATTATCTCGCGCAAGAAATTCAAGCTCTAGTTATCTAGGTTCATATCGTGCTCCAGTTTCATCGCAGCAGCAATCATTTCCTTCTGAAGAGTAAAAAAACCTGGTTGCTTGAGTAGCAAAAAGAGGAATAGATGATTATAAACTTTGTTAATGAAGTTGGAATAAAAACCATTCAAGTTTGTGATCTATTTGGTGAATACACTCAATTTGTATTTAAAACAATTTGGGTAATGTGCACCAAGCGCTTAAGAATTGAAAAACTAATTGTTCAAATGGAAGCAATTGGTGTTGATTCTTTTACCATTAGCGTGCTGACCGGTATTTTTGCAGGAGCAGTTATTACGCTTCAAACATATTATGGATTTACCAAATTTGGTTCTGAAAATATGATTGGGCCTGTGGTAGCTTTAACGCTCACTCGAGAGCTGGGTCCTGTTCTTACGGGACTTATGGTAGCAGGTCGTTGCGGTTCGGGTATTGCAGCTGAAATTGGCACCATGCGCATTACTGAACAGATTGATGCGCTTGAAACATTGTGTATCAATGTATTTCAATATTTAATGGTACCTCGCATGCTTGCAGGTGTTTTGATTTTGCCATTTTTAACCATGTTTACGATGATCTTTGGTATCTGGGGCGGATATGTGATCTATGTTTATTATTTTAATTTAAATTCAGTAGATTACGTTGAAGGTATAAAAAATTTTTTAGAGTTATCAGATATTCGCGGTGGACTAATTAAGTCCAGTGTCTTTGGTTTTATTTTAACAAGCGTTGGTTCGTTTGTTGGGTATAAAACGCATGGTGGTGCTCGTGGAGTTGGTATTTCAACAACGCAAAGTGTTGTTATTTCGTCGATTTTGATTTTGATATCAAACTATTTTCTTGCTGTGCTTTTGTTTGAGAAATCATAATGGCAAATAAAATTCAAAATAAAATACAAATCGTAGGTCTCAAAAAAAGATTTGGTGAAGGTCGTTGGATTTCAAATGATTTAAATCTTGATATTCAAACGGGCAAAACAACTTGCATTATTGGTCAGTCTGGTGAAGGTAAATCTGTTTTGCTCAAGCAAGTCATTGGTTTGATTATCCCTGACGCCGGCTCGATTTTTGTTGATGGTGTTGATATAGTAACTTTGACGGGTTCTGCACGAGAAGATAACTTTAAAAAATTTGGTTATGTGTTTCAGTTTGCAGCGCTTTTAGACTCTTTAACGGTATTTGAAAATGTAGGTATTGTTGATCTTGAAAATGGTCTTGATCCTGCAACTGTGCGCGCTAAGGTTCTTGAAAAATTATCACTGGTTAACCTTGCAGAAGATACCATTGATAAATATCCTTCAGAGCTTTCGGGTGGTATGAAAAAAAGGGTAGGTCTTGCAAGAACATTGATGGGCAATCCTGAAATTATTTTGTATGATGAACCAACGACGGGACTTGATCCGATTACATCGGGTGTGGTTCATGAATTGATTGCTGATATGCAAAAAAAATTAAAACTTACCTCGGTCGTCATTTCACATGATGTTGAAATTTTTAAATATGTTGATGTAGTTGCGTTGCTTTATCAAGGGAAAATAGTCAGTGTAGTAGATGCTGCAACAATATGGGAATCTAAAGATCCCTTTGTGTATCAGTTTATACGAGGTTTAGTCGAAGGTCCGATTCATCAGGAAATACCTGAAGAAAAAAATAAAATGTAGATGTGTGGAGATTTGCATATGGAACAGCAAATATCATTAAAATTAACTGAACGTATTCAACAAATAAATCCAAAGTTTGAAGATTTAAGACAAGAAATACGTAAGGTCATTGTAGGTCAAGAAACGATCATTACCATGAGCTGCATTGCGATGCTTACCAATGGACATATTTTGCTTGAAGGTGTGCCGGGTGTTGCTAAAACAACATTGATAAAAACTATTGCTCAAGCATTGGGTTTAGGTTTTAGTCGTGTGCAGTTTACTCCAGATTTATTACCATCAGATATTGTTGGTACTTTGGTTTACAATCCAAAAACCATGGATTTTGAAACTAAAAAAGGTCCAATTTTTGCAAACCTTGTGCTTGCAGACGAAATTAATCGCTCTCCTGCAAAGGTTCAGTCGGCATTGCTTGAAGCTATGCAAGAGCGCCAAGTGACGATTGGAAATACAACCTTTAAGCTTGAAGAACCATTTTTAGTATTTGCAACACAGAACCCGATAGAAAGTGAAGGTACCTATCAGTTACCTGAAGCTCAAGTCGATCGCTTTATGTTTAAACTTCATGTTGGGTATCCAACCATTGAACAAGAACGAGAAATTTTACGGCGTAGCGCGTTGACGGTAAAAGTAAACTCTGTGATCACGGCGTCGGAACTGCTTGAAGCACGACAAGCGGTACAGCAAATATATCTTGATGATCGATTGATTGAATACATAGTAAATATTGTGTTTGCAACGCGTGAACCGATGCGCTATGGGTTGGATAAGTTACAGTCACTGATTGCATGTGGAGCTTCGCCTCGGGCAACGATTGCCTTGTCGCAAGCAGCACGAGCTTTAGCATTTTTACAGGGACGATATTTTGTAACTCCTGATGATATAAAATATGTTGCGGCGTCAGTGTTGCGTCATAGAATTATGTTGACGTATGAAGCAGCAGCAGATGTTGTGACGACTGATAAAATAGTTAAGATTATACTCGATTCTGTGACGGTACCATAAAGATTGCTTGACAATTGAAAGTAGCGACGGGTATTTTGTTGTGAATCATCAGAAAGGAAAAATGCGGGATGAGACAACCGTTATGGGCTATTAATAGCTCATTGTTATTTTTATGTATATTGGGCCAACTGGTGTTTTTTTTATTGTATACACCGGTTCCTCGTCGGGTTTCTTTGGAGCCCGATACTATTCATATGCCTGAAAAAAAAATAGGTACGGTTGTTTCTATAAAAAACATTTATGAACAAAATGATCTTTTTGGGACATATGTGCCGCCAGTAGCTGCAGCTCCAAAATTAGTAGAGCCAGTAATTCCTATAATTCCAGAAGCTCCGGCAAATATCCCTCTTAAAATTCCTGTAGAACCAGAAAAGGTATTTATTGCACCTCTTGCAGTCAACCTTAAAGGAGTGATGTACAGTCGCGATAAGCAGGACCATAGTATTGCAATTATTCAGTTCCAAGATTCTAAAGAAGAAATAAACTATCGAGTGGGTCAGTTGATTAATGATGCTCAAGTGCTTAAAATATATCCAAACAGAGTGATCGTTGTTCGTTCTAATGGTCAACAGGAAACATTGTATCTTCGTGAAGATGAAGCTGGAAAAGATCTGACCATTGAAACAGCAAAAGATATTGCGGGTATTATCATTACTCAGAAAAATGGATATTATCAAATACCGATTGAGAAATTTGTTGCGCATGTAAAATCGCTCGGTCAATTTATTGATCTTCTTGGTTTAACGACGGTATATCAAAAAGGTAAAAGTGTTGGATGTCGTATTGGTAATGCTGCTAAAGATAGCTTGGGTATGAAATTAGGTTTCATGCGGGATGATATTATTCAACAAATCGACAATTTACCTGTTACCGATATTTCAAGTCGTGTGTTAGCCTTTGATCATGTACTCCAGAAAAAAGCAGGCGATGTCATTACGACGCGTATCGATCGTGGCGGCACAACCTTAGAATTAAAATACATACTGACCAAGAGTGCGCAAAGCGATGTTGTTGAAGCAACGGGATCTAAGGCAGGGGCAAAAGCTCCTGTGATAAGTGAGCAAGCAGTTTATAATTTAGAAGAAGAACGTAAAAAGCTTCTTGAGCAAAAAGTAAAAATGGCACCAACTGCACATCAACTTGAAATGGAAGAGCGCCGCAGAATGTTTGAAGCGCGTCGTCGAGATATGTTTGCAAATCGGCCAACTTCTGCTGCGCATAGCAAGCAAAGATTTGATGGCACCATGGGTCAACAATTTGGAGCTCAGAAAGTGATGAACACATCAACGTTAGGGGCTAAGGGTGCTATATGAAATTGATTAAACGTATATCCCTCGTCTGGAGTATCATGATTGGTGCAACAGTTTTTGCCGGATTTGCAACAAGTGAAGGGGATTTGGTCCCGGCGAAAAAATCATCGCGCAATATGATTATGGGCAGTGTACAAAATAATAAAGCTTCATCAGTTGTTGCTTCATCGTTCGTGTTGCCTGATGAACCAAAAATGATGAGTGCGCCAATGCCATTGTCTACAGCAACTCCTGCTAAGGGTTTGTTAAGGCCGGTATCTGCTTCGGTTCCATCAGTTACAGAACCCACAGTTATAGAACCCAAAAATCCGCTGCCAGAAGAGCCATTACCAAAAAATACATTTCCTGTTGTCGATCACTTGCCCAAACTTATGTCAGATCAGCCAGAAGCTGATGATCAAGAAATTAATGCACCAAAAGAATTGACAGTGCAGCCTGTTGAAGAAGAAGCTATGCCGCCAGTACCTCCAGTTGAAACTGCAAAGGTTGAAGAGTCGCCTGTAGAGCCAGGAGTGCTGCATCAAAGCAAAGGATATGTAAGTGATGAGCCAGCAACGATAGCTTTTAATTTTGAAGATGCAAGCCTTGCCAATTTGTTAACGTACATTGAAGTTGTGCATAATATTAAATTTATCACTGAAGATATCGTTGTTGGGGCCAAGGATGCTAAGGGTGCAGTCGTTCCAACAACAGGTGTTGCAGGACATAAGATTTCTTTTAGAACGAATCGTAATTTAACGCGCAAAGAAAGTTGGGATTTATTTTTAACCTTTATGCACATTGCAGGTCTTGATGTTATCCCGATGAGCAGCGATCGATTTTATCGCGTAGTTCCTTTAACCAAGGCAAACACAGAGCCGGTTCCGACTTACATTGGTGTTGATCCAAACGTGCTTCCTGATAGTGATATGATTGTTCGCTATGTGTACTTTACTCGCAATGTTGATCCTGGAAAGTTGCAACCGATTTTAAGAACAATGCAGGGTGGTTCTGCAAAGCTTGATGTGTACGCAGAGCTTAAAGGACTTATTTTTACCGATCGAGCATGTTCAATTAAATCGTTAATGCAGATTGTGACTGAGCTTGATAAAGCAGCGCTTCCTGAGGTTGTCTCAGTGGTTAAATTGAAGCGTGCCAATGTTGGAGATGTGAAAAAACTTTTAGAAGCGCTGAGGCCACAAAATTCGGCAGGGGCAGCGCAACCACAAAAAGTTTGGGTTCAATCTAAAAAAGAATCAACGCTTGATTATTTTCCTTCGGATGTCACGCTTGTTGGTGATAACCGAACAAACTCACTCATTATTTTGGGAGCCGCTCGGGATGTACAGCGAATCGAAGAGTTTGTATCAAAATATATCGATATGGCAATTGATCGTTCTTCTCCTCCAATATTTACGTATCGTTTGCAGTACACCAATGCTTCAGATATTGCAGGTGTTTTGAATAAAATTGTGATCTACGGGGCCTCAACTCCTGCAGGGGCTGTTGGTGGTGTTCGTGATGGAATTAAGTTTTTTCAAAAAATGAACATTGTGCATGATTCATTTACCAATTCACTGATTATTAATGCAACTCAAGAAGATTATGAGGCACTTGTTCCTTTGATTAAAGATTTGGATACGCCTCAAAAACAAGTGGGTATTGAAGTTCTGATTGTTCAAGTTACTGATGCGGATGTTAAAACACTTGGTTCACAAATTAGTGGTCCAAATGGTGTAAACTCTCCTGTCCCTGGTGCAGGTGTTTATGGTCCAACTTTTGGCCAAGCTATGTCTGCGCAAACTTCAGGTATTCCACAAGGAACTCCGATTGTGGTAACGACTGGACAAGTAGGTCAAGATGATTTTTCTTTGAAATCTAGTTTGGCCAGCCTTTTAGGTAATCCGGTTCTTAATGAAGTTGGAAGTGTTTTGGTGACTTTTGGTAGTCCAATTTGGGCAATATTTAAAGTGTTAAAAACGTTGACATCAACTCATTTGATAGCAAATCCATTTCTGGTCGTGACCAATAATAGTACGGCAAGTATTGTCAGCGGACAAGAGCGTCGGCAAGTTTCTGGAGAAGTTATATCGACCTCTAGTATTGTAACCAAAGGTGTGGCGCCGATACAGGCAAATTTGATTGTCAATATTACGCCACAGGTTAATAAAGGAAATATTATTAATTTAAAGATTAGTGTTGAAAATAGCGTATTTACAACACCTGATGCTTCCTCTGCGGGCAACCCGGACAACTCTCCTCGTGATACAAAAATAATAAATACCTTTGCCTCTGTGGGAAATGGTGAAACACTGGTGCTTGGCGGAATTATGTCAGAGTCATATACCTCTCAAGGGGCAGGTGTGCCCTTCTTGGAACATATTCCTATTGTTGGATGGTTCTTTAAGTCAAAATCAAGAACCATTAATAGAAGTCATTTTATGATATTTGTTTGTCCTCGATTGCTTGATCCTTTCGGTGAAAATGGTCATGTTGATCATTATACAAATTATAAGCTCAAGGGTGTTGAAGAGCATTTAGATTTAATTGATCAAGCTGATTGGTTTGCAGAAAAAGATCCTGTTCAAAAGGCTTTTTTTGGCAGCAACAGTTCGCTGGCCTTGCAGCAGTTTCATACCGGTACGACGTATGAAGATCGTGAAAGTTTGGATGGAAAAATTCATAATCCAAAGAAAGCAAGAAAACTTCGTAAAAAACAATCGGTAAAAAAACAACCTAAAAAAAATATGAATAGTCAAACACCTCAAACTGCTTATCATCCAGAGACCAACAAAAAAAATGCAATTAGTCGTAGCATTTTGACAACTAGCGAGGGACGTTAAATGATTCATGATCTATTTATTCCTTGTCGAGTTGGTAACTATTATTTACATACCAAACGTGTGCTTAGTGTTGAAGTAACGCCTGTTATGGTCCAGGGACTTTTGCTGGAATACTCAGGTTCATCGATCACCTTAAAAAATACCACCACTATTTTTTTAAAGGATGGTGCGCAGCAAACCCAAATTAATGCTCTGAAAAAAATTGTAACCTCTGTTGGTAAAATTGATGAAGTAGTTACGACGCTTGCAACGTCAGCGATTATATTTAAAGAGCTCGATTTACCATTTATTGGGCGCGATACTCTTAAGATGGTTATTCCATTTGAAGTAGAAAATGTTTTGCCTTTTGCGCTTGATGAAGCAGTGATTGATTTTTTAATTACTCGTGAAGATAAAAATACGAAAATATCAACGGTACTTATTGCTGCAGTGCGTAAAGTTGATGTTGATGCACAGTTTGAACTGTTTCAAAAAGCAGAAGTATCTCTGTCAATGCTTACCATTGATGTTTTTGCTTTGTATCGTTTTTATGATACTGCGATACGGGATATTATTTTGTTGCCTAAGGTGGTGGATAAACCGCTATCATCATTATCTGAATCTGATAATTCTGTGTTGGGTGATCAAAAGACTTCCCTGTCTTTTACTGAAAAAATGATGGCATGGCGAAAAAAAATCTATTCGTTAGTGCTCAGAAAGCCACAAGAAGAACAATCAACGCATGCACAATCTGTGCTTCATAATTTTCAACCAAAGCGCAGTGAAATATGTATTGATATTGGATTTAACAGCATTAAAGTTTTGTATCTCAAAGATGGCATGCTATCTGGGGTGCGTATTATTCCGTTTGGAATTGCAGATAGCCTTGATCGCCTGAGCTCTGAGTTGGTAACTCCGTATAATGATTTGGTGCATGATCTGCTATCTGGTCAATTATCTGATCAATTATCTGATCAATCTGGGGATATGGATACTCATTTAATAAAAGAATTTCAAATTGTTTTTGATGAAATAGCTCGTACGTTGTTGTATTTTGAAAAACAAGACGGCTCAAAATATCTTAAGCCTTATCGCATGGTGATGTCAGGATTTTATTCTGAAAAACCTCTTTTTGTACAGCAAGCGAAAAACTATTTTGGATCGATCGTTGAGATGGTGGACATACAGGATGCATTGCAAAAATTAAAAATAAAAGTTGCTACGTCAGATACTATTGGTTCAGAGCAAACCAAATTGCTTGCAGCAAATTTATGGATACACACCGATCAGGATTGTAATTTCTTGCAAGAAGCTGCTCGCAAAAGCGACAGTCACGTAGTTCATGTGCAGCTTTTGGTGATGTTGGTTGTAAGTATCATTTGTCTTGGTGGTATGTGGTTGAGAAGTTCTCAAGAGCTTCAAAAATGGCAATCGTCATACAATTCTTCAAAGAAACAGTTTAGTCAAGTGATTGAGCAGCGCATGGGTATTGATCTTAAAGGTGAAAAAACTTTAAAAACGATTGTTGAAAAAGTTGAAGAAACTTACAAGCGTGATCGATTGTTGTGGTTTTCGTTTATGAAACAAAATGAATCGTCAGTGCTTGAATATTTACAAGATTTGAGTATGGCAATTGATCGAGTATCGATCGGTCTTGATTTACGACAAATGCATATTGATTTTGAAAAAGTAACTATGACTGGTTCAGTAAAAAGCTTTGAAGCTCTTGATACGTTTGAAGAAGAGCTGCAAGAACTTAAGTTGCTCAAGGTGGTTGATAAGCCTCGTGAGTTGTCGTGGACCATTTTGTTGCAACCTAAAGACGATCAGAAAGGGGCATTATGATATTGGATTCTATAAAAGAACGCATTGCTTCTTTTGAACGCAAAGAAATTTTTCGATTTTGTCTGATTTATTTGGCCGTTTGTGTTATTGTGGTGATCGGTATTTTGGTTCGTCATGTGTACATTTTGCAAGGCTTGCAAACAAAAATGAGTGCGCTTAATAAGTCACGAAGCTCGGTGCAGGCTATTTTGACAAAATATCAAGTTGTGCAGCAACAAAAGAATAAAGTTGAAGCAGCTTTGAAGCAAAATAAAACATTTAACATACAAAAATTTTATCAGGATCTTGCTCAAAAATATGGTGTTACGGCGCAATCATCGGTACGGTTTAATCGTCAAAAGTTACCTAATGGATATTTTGAAGAAAGTTTGCAAATCACGATCAATCAAATTGACAGTAAAATGATGTGTGAAATCATGCTGGATATTGAGCAAGAGCCGATTGTGTATACGATAGGCGTAGATATCACTAAAATAAGTAATGCAAAAAAAATTAATCTTACGATGTCGATAGCAACGCTTCGAGCTGAGGAATAGGGTCGTACCATGAAACATTTGATTTTAAACATATTGTGTCTTGGCTTTGTTATGGGTATTCCTGTCAATTTAGTTGGTATGTTGCTCGATAGCGATATGGTACCAGCAGGTTTTGAAAAAAAAATACAAGCATCAGAAGATCAATTTGAAAAAGCACGAAAGCGATCTATTTCGGGCATTTCAAGTGAAATTGTAGATTTTGTGTATGATCAAAAAAGTATTCGCGATCTTCTCAATGAATATGCAGAAAAACTAGGCATTAATATTTTGTATCCAGAGACCGAAGCGATCACGGCAAAAGTAACTTTTGATGCTGGACGCAAGCTTACGGTTGCAGAGGCATGGGATTTTGTAAAAATGATTTTGGAGCAAGCAGGATACACATTGGTGCTGCGAGTTCCGGGAGTGTATGCCATTATTCATAATTCCAAAGCTTTTACCGAGCCACTTCCGTTGTACATTGGAGTTGATTTCAATCAATTGCCGGACAGCATGGAGCGCATTCGTTATGTTTATTATTTTGGAAACATATCTGCAACCAAGCAAAAGGTTGAATTAACTACGATTATTACCCATATTTTAGGTCCACAGGATATAAAAAATACCTGTATCTTTGAAGATAGTTCAAACTCAATTATTTTAACGACGCGCGCTGACATGATTAAAGCTGTTATGCAGCTTTTGGTGGTGCTTGATGAAGGCGGTTTTCAGCAATCGGTTGAGATTCTTAAGCTTGAGCATGCGCTTGCCAAAGATGTTACAGAACTATTTGGTCAAATTATTGGAGGTGGGGCAAATAAAGCTGCTGGATTTGTTAGCACAGCCGCAACCCCAAGATCACGTTATTTTTCAGAAATGACCAAAGTTATCAATTTGGATGCTGAAAATGCGCGTCACCTTAACAGTGTTGTTATTATTGGCAAGCCAACAGATATTGAAGAAGTTATAAAATTTATTAAAAAATATTTAGATATTCCTCAAGAAAGTGGAAAGTCGTTTTTTCATGTGGTTGAGTTGCAATGGTTGCAGGCTGTAGATTTTGCTACGGTGCTTCAAACTTTAACGGCTGCAGGTTCTGGGGGGGGCACAGCTCAATCCACTGGTTCAATAATAAGTGATATTGGTTTTGATCCGCATATTAAAATCGTTGCAGAGGCTACGCAAACGACCAGTAATGCCGGAGTATCCAATCAATCTGGACAATCAGGACAATCATCAAATACTAACTCTGGTCAAATAGCAGGAATAACAGGAATTCAAAATACAGGGCAACGTGGTGCTAATAAATTAATTATTGCTTGTTCTTCGCGCGATTGGGAGCGTATTAAAGTTTTGATTGAGCAGATTGATGTGCCCCAAAAGCAAGTTATTATTGAAGCAATCGTGATGGATTTAAGTGTAGAATTTGTGCGGGGACTTGGTGCTCAGATGCGTACTCAGGGTATTGCGACCTCGATTTTTCCTAAAAATATGCAAGCACAAGCGGGACTTGTCGTGCAAAATATTTTAGGCAATGTTGGAACGAGTGCCAATCAGGGAGATCCCAATTATTATAACCTGGTGGGCGATCTGTCTGATATTTTAAATCCTGGAGGCCTTGCCAGCGCTGGCGGTGGTAGTTTAATACAGCCGAATGCGACAACGCTTGGTCCTGGAGTGCCAAGTGCTGCTCCTTCAACATTTAATGGTAGTGCGCTTGGGCTTATTAGTGGTGGTAAAGCGCGAACAGATGGTGCTTGGGCATTTTTCCAATTAATTTCAACACACAATGCCTCAAAGGTTTTTACACGCCCTGTTACGATGGCGCTTAACAATCAGCCAGTTACTGTGACAGGTCAGATTTATAAAAACTTGATTTCAAACGTGGTGACTGGTACGAACCCTACGATTAATTATACGCAAGAACCTGCTACGGTTAAAATTAATTTTACGCCACTTATTAGTGATAATAATGCTATTAATTTGCAGGTAATTTTAAATCTTACGTTATGGTTACTACCAGACAATGTGCTTTCTGGAACGAAATTGACTCGAGCGCTTACGACCAATGTTTCGATGAAAAGTGGAGATGTTTTGGTGCTTGGTGGCTTACTCAGCGAGCAGGCGCAGTTGAGTAAAACATCGGTACCATTTTTTGAGCGTATACCAATTATAGGTAACCTTTTTGCTTCAAGGTCTAAAAGTTCAACCAAATCACGATTGTTTGTTGTTATTCGAGCAACTACGGTAGAGCCAAGAATGCAGGGTGGTATGAATTCAGCAACCAAAGCTGCTGCAAATTATATGATTGATCAGTTGGCTGAAACAGAAGAGACTTTTGCAACGCTTAAGGACCCAATTACTCGTTGGTTTTTTAATAGTGATAGTGAAACAACACCATCCGAATATTTTGAACATAAAGTCACCAATCTTTCAACGATTGATTATGGCCAAAAAGAGAATGAAGTTGCTCACGAACATCCTATACCATGGCATGAAAAGATAGCCCAGCAAGGTGGTAATATGCGTCTTGGTTGGCTGAGCGGCGTGAAAGATGATAATGAGTTTGCAAGTGGTCCTGCAAATGATGTTGAGATGGACAAGCTTGCAAAACTGTTGCAAAGCGTGAACAATCCGTTTGAAACGCGATTGAACGTTTAAGATTATAAAAATAAGCAGGAGTATTCTTAAAATGTTAAAAAAAATAATTTTGGTATTTTGTTTGGGAATTGGTGAGTTGACTTGGGCTAAAGAAGATCAAATTGATCCAATTGATCCAAAAATTGCTGCTATTGTTGGGGTGGGCGGTGGTGTTATTTTTACTGTTGCGTACTTGGTAGGGCGGGAGTCAAATGCAGCTAAAATTGAACGTGCCCAGAAGCAATATTTATCTAATACATTGAAACAAGTGTTTGCAATGATTAAAACTCGAGAGCAATTGAAAGTTGCCGTTTCGGGAATTGAAAAATTTTATTCAAAAGTTGATTTTAAATTGTTGCATTGTGAAGTTCAGAAATCTTGCGATGAGCTTGAGGCACGTTATGGATCACCGTTTAAGCCATGGAATTGGACTGAACCAATGCGTATTGCGCATACCGAAATTCATGAACACGGTGAGCGTTTATTAATTTTTGAGATGATGGCAAGATGGCAATCATTTATTGCTCTAGAAAAGGGCGTTGCTCCTTCCTTGGAATTAATCCATGAGTTTGTTCAAGGTCAATCTTTGTATCCATTGTTTGAAACTGAGCGGCAACTGGTACGTGATATTAATATTATTCGGTCAATGGATCATTCATCTTTTGCGTGTTACCGGTTACTCGATCAAACTTTAACTGATACGTTAGCTGCGATGCGTCGAACTGAAGCGTTTAGTCAAGAAAAACAAAAAATGGAAGCAGCAAGGCAGCAAGAGCGTCTTGTTCTTGCTGCAGAAGAACAAGCGAGAGCGGCAACTGCGCAAGCAAATAATGTGGCGCAACGCACTAACATTGAGGCTCAAAAGTTAGCGCTTGAGCGAAAAAAATTTGAAGCAGAGCGGCAAAAATTTGAAGCAGAACAAAAAGCAGCTGCTGATAAGGAAGCTGCAGCTCAAGATAATCTTTGCAGAGAGCGAGATCATGTAGTCGTTCAACCAAAAGTTAATCGTTCTTTTGGTAAATAACTTGAATTTAATATAAGGAATCGTATTTTTCATCCCTCGATACATCCGGATTAATTCACAACTTCTACGGAAAAAATGACGGATACTCGGGACGAGCGGTATGAGGGTGTGTATCGTAATATTGGACTGAAAATTACAGAAGCTAAATAGTTTCGATTATTTTTTTGATCCCCATAAAGCACTGATTGGTAGCGCGATGATATCTTTGGTCAGTGGTATAGCAACATTACCACCGTACAAAACTATGCCGCGATGCCAGGCGTCTGGTGCCGATTCCTTTAAATACTGCAATCCCGTTATTTCTCTGGCTGATACATGCTCGTTGCTTTTCACTTCAATGCCAATGATTTTACCATCAATTCGTTCTAAAACGATATCGACTTCTTGGTTTGAAGCAGCTCTGAAATGATATAAATTTACGCGAGAGCTACACCATGTGAGTTGTTTCATGAGTTCATTGACCACGAAGTTTTCAACGATGTGTCCTTTATCGTGTGCTTCGTCATTTTCCAATTTTTCAACCGTAGTCATACGCAGCCAGCATAAAAGTCCAGTATCTACCAGGTATGATTTTGGAGATTTGATAACGCGTTTGGTTAAATTACTGTTCCATGCTTGTTGCATGATGATGATGAACAAGGTTTCAAGCATTAAAATATATCGTTGCAGTGTTGTGGTGCTGATTCTTGCTTGTCGACCAAGTTCTGACACGTTGACTAGTGATCCCGCGCGAGCAGCACAAAGTGACAACAACCGGGGCATGTCTTTAATATGTTCAATAACTGCTAAATCGATCATATCTTTTTGCAAGATGGTGGCGATATAATCATGAAACCATTGTTCTTGGTTTTCTGAGGATATGTTTTGTACCGAAGGGTAACCACCGGTAACTATTCTTTGATAAAGATGGTGAAGCGTAATGTTTTCATACGATACATTCATAAGGTTTTCGTTTGACCATATGAAATCTACAAAGCTGTCAACAACTCCGCTCAGTTCGCCTTGCGAAAATGGATAAAGTGTTAAAATTTCAACACGTCCTGCCAGTGAGTCACCAATTTTTGGGATGAGCAATGGGTTGGCTGACCCGCTTAAAATATAGCGTCCAGGGGTTCGGTGTTGATCGACATCATGTTTGATCGCCAAAAAAAGATCAGGTGCTCTTTGGATTTCATCGATAATGACTGGTTTGGGTAGTTGGGCAATAAATCCCATAGGATCATTTTGGGCTGCTTGTAAAAAACGAATATCATCGAGGGTTACAAAGTGGTAATCGGACAACTCTTTAATTAAAGTTGTTTTTCCTGATTGACGTGGCCCGATAACTAAGACTACCGGACTGCGCTGTATGGCCTTGTAGAGCTTGGATTTGATATTTCGTTGATGTAAAATAGGCTTTTTCATATATGGAGACTCCCCTTAAAAAATTTAAATCATGATGTTATTTTACCATTCAGTGGTGGATAATTCAACAGTCAGTGGTGAATTTGCATGAAATTAGGGCGTTTTTGAAAATCTCGGCACAGCTGATTTGACTGAAGATTGTTTGTTTTTGGGGCTCAAACTATGCAAAATAACTCTTTAAGTATTGTATGAATTTTTCTAACATAGTAGGACGATCGGTACTCAAAAGTTTGCTGGTTGTCTGATAAAACAGATCAAAATCTTCTTGTGAAAATAGTACAAAATGAATCGCTTTTAAGGAGGTGTTGGGATAATTTAAGATATATTCATGTATTGTTTTTACAGCTGTATGGGCTGCTTGTTTTTTGGGACAAGCATAAATAGCAGAGCTGATAAATGGAAAAGCGATTGATTGAGCATTGAGTTGTTGTGCAAGCAGCAAGGAGTTTTTATAGGCATTGGCAAGTAAGTTATTTTGTTGTGCAGTATTGGTGATAATTCTGCAATCAGGACCAACGGCATGAATAATCTGTTTAATGCCGGTAGTTGCTAAATTAAAACTATCAGTAATGCACACTTCTCCAGCAGGACAACGAATGCCGTTTTTTGTTGCAGGATATTTATTGCAAGCACTTTGTAGCTTATCCCAACCTGCAGCTGTAAAAATTGCTCCACAAACTCCACCACCACCACTAAGTTGCTCATTTGCTGCGTTGACAATAATTTCAACATGACTTTGCGTGATGTCTCCTTTTTCTATGATAATTTCAGTAGAGTTTTGGGGAATTTGAAATGCTTTGTATGTCCTGCAATTGGTTGGTATGGACAGAAAAAATATTGCGCTCAACAGAATTAGTCGTATGAATATCATATTTATCCCTTCAAGGGAGGGTGGAGATTTAAATTACTGATTGTTCTCGATAAACATTTATTATTTGTCTAACTCGACAGTGCTGTTTTTTGTTTTGGAGAACGGTAGTTTTTTCTTTTATCGATTCTTTGTGAGCTTTTTTGATTGATAGTTGTTTGTAGCATTGATTGAACGTGATTTTTTATTTTTTCAATAGCTTGCGGTGAAAAATTTTGTTGGCTCTCTGTTTTAGTAAGATCTCTGTGTCTTCCTATCAGGTACATATGCGCGATAGAATCAAAGGTTTGTCCGTGCAATTTCAATTCGCTTAATGATGCTATAAAATTATCTAAATCATCCTCATATAATGATTTCCAGTCTTGTAATTCTGCTTCAATAGAACGCGTGTTTAGATGCATTGGACTTACAATTAGAAGTAGTAAAGTGAGTAAGTTTTTAAAAGAAAACATAGTATGATCCCTTTTTTGTTTGTCGGATTTAACTCTCGAGTGTAACTTTAAGGTAACGGTTATTTATTTACAGTTTTTAAATAGCACACATTGGGTTTGTGATACAAGAGATTATTTTTTGGTGCAATCCGTTTGAGTCGCCTGCACTTGTTTTGTTATTGACTGCGCAATCTGTTCGATCATCTTGTCAAGAGTTGCTTGATCGTAAAGGATATTTAAATTACTGGTTCCTTTGGTTGCGCCAAAGGACTGCGCTGTGCTTGTCTTCTTCGCTTTGGCATTCATGATGCAAAGAGCAATTACTTGCGCAATGCTTCTGACCAGCTCTACGCTATGTTGCTTGGTAAATTCGGGATTTGATTCTTTTTTGTGATGGATGATAAGTTCTGCCAAGTTTTCAGAAATTGCGGCTACAATGTCGATTGCTTCCTTTTGAACATCCAGGGGAGTTGATGTTGTTTTTGTTGCTGCAAGATTACTTTGCGTGAATATGCTGAGCAATATTAAAAATATACGCTTCATACTATTTTCTCTTTTTTTATTGGTTATCGGACATATTGATGCAGTTTGATTTAAGCTCGGATCGTTTGATTGAAACAAGAACAACACGTTTTTCGTTAGCTTGATCAATGGTAAAACAAAATCCTTTGTAATACATATGCTCGCCCGTTTTGAGGAGTCGTTGTGCATGTTCTGTTAAAAATCCACCTAGGGTAACGGCTGTTTCCACTTGGAAGTTGATTTGTAAAATATCTTCAAGTCGATCAAGGTCGATCATAGCGTCAACGGACCATTCTTCATTGGGTACCATCACAATTATTTTATGCAGATGCATACTGCGTTCATGTTCATCGGTAATATCTCCAACGATTTCTTCAAGGGTATCTTCAAGGGTCACCAGTCCAATATTGCTTCCATATTCATCAAGAACCATGGCCATATGGATATGTTGTTTTTTGAATTCTTTGAGAAGTTCACTGACCTTTAAGCTGTCTGGTACAAAAATAATTGGTTTGACCAGAGCTCTTAGGTCAACGCTGGTTGTTTGTAAGCGCAGAGATAAAAATAGATCTTTTTGGTAAATGATGCCAATAATGTTTTCTTCATTATTTTCAAATACTGGAAAGCGTGAATATTGGTGGTGTTGAAATAGATCTAAAATAGCATTCATATCACTTTTGACATCAACGCTGACGATAGCACTTTTTGGTATGATAATTTCTTTAACGTGGGTATTTTCCATGCGGAAAATATTTTGGAGCATATGTGTTTTATCTTGCTCCATAAGACCTTTTTTTTCGATATAATTAATCAAAAATCGGATCTCTTGTTCTGAGATGATATGGTCATCTTGTGCATCATCCCCGTTTTTGCGAGTAATGTGTCGAGAAATTGCAATGAGTGGTCTTGCTACGGGGCCCATGATATAAAAAATCATGTTTGCAAGCCAGAGCAGTGATGCTAAAGGATTTTCTAAGGCTTGAGCAATGCTTTTGGGAATGATTTCGCCAATCAGAGAAACCACGATGGTTCCCATCACAATTCCTATGGTGAAACCAAGTCCTTGTGGTAAATCAAAATCAGCAAATATATTTTCGATAATATTTTGAAGCAGTACTGCAGTGGTGATGCACATCATGTTGGTTGCAATCAAAACCGTCATGAGTACATATTGCGGATGAGATTCAAGCGTTTGTAAAAATAATTTATATTTTGACGTTGATCGTTCAAGTTCTTTTACTTTAAATAATCGTATTGCTGTAATGCTTGTTTCCATGAATGCAAGAAGTGCACATAAACCAAGTGAGCTCAAAAAAACAGCACAATCAAATAACAATTTTTGAGTATAAATAGTCACGTTGTCCTTTTTTATTACTTAGTAAAACACATAACCATTGTTAGCCTGAAAGTTTACCCGACGTAGCCAAAGGCGTTTGCCCGCCGACGTGTCCGAAGAAGCCTCGGCCAAGTCGGAAGCATCTTGCGAAGGCTGGAACGGCTGGAAGCCAAAGACATAGACAGGTATTTTTGTTTAGTATGATCTAAAGTTACTTAGAAGACAACCGCTGATAACAAAAGTACTCGCAAGATGCGAGTACTTTTGTATTTTTATATTATTCGTCGTCTGAAGAATCGTCGATATCATCGCCATCAGCTTCTTCAAGATTTTGTATCTCTCGATCAAAAAATGCTGCAAGTTTTTTGCTGCGTGAAGGATGGCGTAATTTTTTTAATGCCTTCACTTCAATTTGTCGGATACGTTCTCGAGTCACTGAAAAATCTTTACCAACTTCTTCGAGTGTATGTTCTGATGCTACATCGATTCCAAAGCGCATTTTAAGAACTTTTTCTTCGCGAGGAGTTAATGTTTTCAGTACTTCTCTGATTTTTTCTTTCAAATCATTATGAGCAACTGAATCTGAAAGTGACAAATCATCTTCGCTTTCAATTAAATCTTTAATTGAGGCATCATTACCATCACCGATTGGAGTTTCAAGCGATATCGGCTCTTTAGAAATTTTGATGATATTTTTAATTTTCTTTTCATCAAGATTCAACTTTTTTGCAAGTTCTGCGTAGGTAGGTTCACGTCCATGCTCTTGCAAAAATACGTGTTTAATTTTGTTAATTTTATTGAGCGTTTCTACCATGTGAACAGGAACGCGAATAGTTCTTGATTGATCTGCAATAGCACGTGTAATGGCTTGCTTGATCCACCATGTTGCGTAGGTTGAAAATTTGTAACCACGTTCAAATTCAAACTTTTCTACCGCTTTCATGAGCCCGATATTACCTTCTTGGATAAGATCAAGGAAATGAAGACCGCGATTGATATATTTTCGAGCAATGTTAACAACAAGGCGTAAGTTAGCTTTTGCTAAATCAGCTTTTGCTTGTTTGTCTTTAAGTTGACCGCGTGAAAATGAGGTATAAATTTTGACCGAAGCATTGAAATCAAAACCGATTTCATTTTCGGTATTTTTCATTGATTTACGTGCAATTCTTTGCTGTGTTTCAAGATCTAAAATTTCTTCAGCGTTTTGTTCTTTGCGCTTACGAAGGATGATGAGTTGGTCTTCACAGCTTGCAGCGAACTGTTTTTTTTCAGTAATTTTATTGATCAGTTTTTCTATCTTTTTTCCAAGTTTTCGAATCAATTTATTTGAAAGCTTGATAGAAAGAATGGTTTCACTGATTTTTAATTTATTTTCTTTGATCGCTTGCAGCATTTCTTTTTTTGCTGCTTCTGTGGTTAATTTGCCGCGATAACTTTTGTAAATTTCTGATTCATTGTTAACAGCTTTTTTGACTTTGTTAATAATGATGAGAAGTGCTGCGCGTTCTTCTTCAAGTTTGGGCAAATTTTCTTCATCGAATTCAGTAAACTGAATAATATCTTTTAAAGCGATATTTTTTTTCTGGAGACGATCGCCAATAATCAAAATTTCTTTATGAATTAAAGGAAACTTTGATAAAGCTTCAACGGATTCACGTTTACCACTTGCAATTTTTTCAGCAATAACTGTTTCTGTTTTTTTATTGAGAAGAGGAATTTTGCCGATATCGCGCAAATAACATTTAACTCCATCAGCGATCTGAGGAATTTCAGGTATTTCTTTGACAACTTCGCCGTCATCTTTATCGATATCTTCCAGATCTTCGATCTCTTCTTCGTCTTCTTCAAGTGTTGATGCAGACAGTTTGCTTTTAATTTTTGCAGGCTCTTTGTCTTCTGTTTCAAGAAAATCTTCGGTTTCTGGAGTGACTGCAGCGCCGTGAAGTTCTTCTTGCAGAATCATTTCTACGTTTCTTTTTTCAAGTTCACGTAGAAGTTGGTTGGTTTCTTCTTCATTAAGTTTATATTTATCACCAAGTTCCATAATGGATTCATAGGTGACATAACGTTGTTTTTGACTGTCTTCAGCAATTTTTTTAATAATGCCTTGACGATCTTCCAGGTTTACAACCTGTTTTAGATTTTTTTTAGGGCTAGCTTTTTTCTTAATCATAAACGTCCGTTTTTGTATACCTCTGATTTTAGTTGTTCAAAAACTGTAAGGAGCCTTTGAACTTCTTGCTCATTATGATTTTTTTTCGCCTGTATGATTTTTATCTTAATCGTGCTCGTGATTGATTTCCAATATTTTTTTTGGAACTGTGTCATGAGGTTTTGAAATGTTTGCTGTGTAGAGCCATCATGCAATTTGAACATAATGCTGCGTACATAGTCAGCCTGTGTTGTATCGATCATTTCTTCTGTACTGTGATTACATGGTCCTTCGTGTGCCCTGCGATGGTCAATGATTGATTGTACTACCTGTAAAGCTTGATCTGTTAAGCACGATGTCAATAAAAATTCATGATGCTCAGTCATGATTTGTGGGCTATGAACGAGAGATGCAACAATTTGTTCTTCAAGCTGGTTGGTTGCAACTGGTTCAGTTGGAGCTATGGTACGGGCAGTGACTATCTTTTGCTGGGGATTGTATTTTTTAGTATACTCGTTTTTTAATATTTCTAAAGGGATTTGCAGGGATTCTGCAGCTTTCATGAGCAAAATATTTTGTTTTAAGCTGTCATGTACCTGGGCAATAATCTCGAGGAGCTCGATCAGTATTGCCATTTTGTTTTTCATGGAGTCTTGTGCAAATGTTGCTGTTTTTGCATCAACAAAAAAATTAAAAATATCTTGAGCTGTGTCCATGTACGGTTGTATATCAAGCTTTTGTTCAAGCATAGAAGCTGGATCTTGCCCTACTGGAAGCGTTATCACCTTGAGTTCAAGGTCTAGCTGCCAACAAGATGAGGCGAGCCTTAATATTGCCTGTTTGCCTGCTGGATCAGCATCGTAAAGTAAATAAATTGTTTGCGCATGCTTTGCTAGTTGCTGGAGGTGGTCGGGTGAACATGCAGTACCAAGGGTAGCAACTGTATTTTTTGCGCCATACTGCCAGAGAGCAATGTTATCCATGTATCCTTCAACGATAATTGCTTTTTGTTTTTTTTGGATATCATGTTTTGCGCTATCGAGGCCAAACAATATTTTGCCTTTTTTAAAGTATGAAGAGTCCATGGAATTGTAATATTTGGGGCGCATGTCATCAGGCATAAAGATACGCCCACCAAAGCCACAAATCTGTCCGAGGTGTTCCTTTATGGGAAACATAATTCTGTTTTCAAATGGGCTGTAAAGACCCTGTTTACCCTGCAATAAAATATTTGCTTCAATTAAATCTTTGGAAGCAAATCCTTGCCCGGCAATATGCGCAATCAAAAGTTGAACATTGCGACTACCGCCCGGAAAAAATCCCAGCATAAAGTGTGCAATGGTAGGGGCTTGAATGTTTCTATTTTGCAGGTATGTTGCCGCGATAGGGTGCTTAGGAAGCATGGTGTTGCACCACGAGGCAACGCTATGACAAAGTTGGTAATACGTTTTTGGAGTATGCGATCCAGTTTGTTGTTGGATTTCTTTGGGAACATCTAAGTGATATCGCTGTACAAGGTGTTGTGTTGCTTCAAAGGGCGTTAGATGCTCTATTTTTTCAATAAAATTAATAACATCACCCGTTGCATGGCAGCCAAAGCAGTAAAAAATATTTTTGTGAGGACTGACGGTAAATGATGCAGTTTTTTCGTGATGAAACGGACATCGACCTTTCCAGTACAAAGAACCTGTTTTTTTGAGGCTGGTGTACTCGCCAATGACATTTAAAATGTCGACATTGTTTTTAATAAAACTAAATAGATCCATGAGAGTCATCCTTTGTCAGGATTGGTATGGCACACAGTGCACCGCAAAATATTGCCAGAGCAAACCATTGGTTGATGGATAAGTATGACCAAAATCCAGATTCTTGCCACCAGGTTCTGTCCCATCGCCAAAAATCGACGATGAAGCGTTCGCTGCTGACCAGCATCAGATAGCTACAGGTGAGCATGCCAACTTTTTTTACATGGTGCTGTAAGTACCCATACAAAAACAAAAATATGCAAAATAAAATACCGCTGCTGTACAGCTGTGTTGGATGGAGTGAGATGCTCAGTGGCGCCATGTGCTCAGAGTGGTTGTAAACAACTGACCACCAAGCGGTCGTGCTTTGTCCATAGCAACATCCAGCAAAAAAACAGCCAAGTCGTCCGAAACTTTGAACGAGTGGTGAATATACTGCGATGCGATCGGTAAATGCAAGTATAGGAATTTTTTTGATCGATAAAAATGTCAGTAAAGCTATGAAAATTCCTATGATGCATCCTAAGATCGAAAGACCTGGTTCCCAAAACTTAAAGATTAACCAAAAATCTTGATTTTGTGTGTCTTCACTGAGCAAACATAAAATTCTTCCACCCAAGTAACCGCTTACAATCATCAGTTGCAGAGATGTTGCTAAATTAGCAGGGCTTATTAAACGTTGTATCATGACATCTTTGTGCAGGAGCCACAGAGCAATAATAATGCCAATGGCAATACAAGTACCATAGGCATGAATCGAAAATGGTCCCCATAAATGCAACAAGATTGGATTTATCATGATACTCTCGTTATCTTTATTGCTTAGACTCTAATGTACGCTGCATATTTTCCCATTCTTGCGAGGTACTTTTCAGTTGCGACTGTGTCTGCTCAATTTCTTTTTGAATCATATCATATTCAGGTGTTCCGTAATCATGATTTGATAATTTGCTGTGAGCAGTCGTTAATTGTTCTTCAAGGCGCTTAATTTTATTTTGAGCGTTTTTTGCTTTCTTTTGCAGTTCGTACAACTCTTTGTCGGTTGATTTTGCTTTGACGGGAGTTATTTTTTCAGCAACTTTGTTTTGAGCTGTGGTTGCGTGCTGTGTAGCTGCTTTTGAGGCTAAATATTGATCGTAGTTGCCTGCGTACACGTTAACACCTTTAGGTGTGAGTTCAATAATTTTGGTTGCAAGTTTGTTTACAAAATCTTGATCATGCGATACGAACAGGATGGTTCCTTCGTAGTTTTGCAAAGCTTTCAAAATAACTTCTTTGGATTCAATATCTAAGTGGTTGGTTGGTTCATCAAGTAGAAAGAAATTTGCGTTGCTTAAAATTACTTTGGCCATCGCGACGCGGTTACGCTCTCCACCGCTGAGCACTTTGGTGAGTTTGTAAACATCATCGCCAGAAAAAAGAAGAGCTCCAAGCGTGGACCTGATTTGTGATTCTGGAGCGCGTGGGCAAGATGCAGTAACTTCTTCAACGATGCTTTTTTTAGGATCAAGAATGCGCTCTTGGTCTTGGTCAAAGAGAGCAACTGAAACGTTATGTCCCAGCGCTATGCTGCCGTGTTGCAGTTCTAATTTTTTTGCAATCAAGTTAAATAAAGTTGTTTTACCTGTTCCGTTAGGAGCAATTAAAGCAACTTTATCGCCACGCGCAATTTCAAATGAAACATTTTCAAATAGTTTTTCTTTAAAACCAAAGGAAACATTTTTTATGGTTGCAACATATTCTCCAGAGCGTTGAGGTGTATGAATTTTGAGATTCATAACCTTTTGTCGGCGATCGATTTCGATACGTTCAACTTTATCGAGTTGCTTGATCATACTTTGTGCCATTGCTGATTTGGTTGCACTTGCTCTAAATCGTTCAATAGTTTTTTCGCGTTGTTTAATTTCGCGCTGTTGTTGTTCGTATGCTTGTTGTAAATATTGAGAACGAATTTCTCGCTGTTCAAGGAAAAAGCTATAGTTGCCGTGATAAATGGTTAATTTACCCATCGACAGTTCGTAAGTTTTGTTACATGCCTTGTCAAGGAAATAACGATCGTGACATACGAGCATATACCCAAAAGAACCCTGTTTAAGAAACTCAAGAAACCAGTTTTTTGCCGTAATATCTAAGTGGTTGGTTGGTTCGTCAAACAGATAAAAATCAGCATCTTGTAAAAGTAGCTTTGCAAGAACGATACGCATACGCCAACCAACGCTGAGTTGATTTACTTGTTGTTCTTGTTTTTCTTTGTCAAAACCAAGACCTGTTAAAATTTCTTGTGCTTGAGCACGTTTTTTGTCGAAGTTATGTTCAAGTAGTTCATGTTCAATATCTGCATAGCGCATCATGTCTTCAGCGGTCGGATCATCTAAAATGATCGCTTCGAGCTGTTCTTTTTCTGCAGCCAGTTTATCCAGATAGTCAAAGCATGACATAGTTTCATCAACCACATTTTTTTCTGAGGTTATGACAACTTCTTGTGGCATGTACGCAACACGAAAACCTTTTGGAATTTCGACGTCACCTTTATCATAATCAGTTTGACCAGCAATAATTTTGAGCATGGTTGATTTACCGGTACCGTTTCTACCAACAAGTCCGATTTTATCTTCAGGCTGAAGCGTGAAAGATATGTTGTCAAAAATAACTTGGCTACCGAATTGTAGTGATAAATTTTTAATTAAAATCATAGGCGATCCTCGTCATCCTCGAACTTGATTCCAGACTTCGCCAAGGCTACGTCGGACTTGCGTCGGGGATCTAGTGATGGAGAAATTGTTTTTTTCAAATTTGGTTTGCGGGCTAGTAAAATAAGAAGGGCAATTGCTGCAGGAGTGATGCCTGATATCAATGTTGCTTGTGCAATGGTTGCAGGCTTGTGCTGCAGTAATTTTTGCTTCACTTCGATGGAGAGGCCTTGTGCTCCTAGGATAGCATCCTGCGGAGGCAACGGTAAATTTTTAAATTTTTCTGCTTTTTCAATTTCAGCTGTTTCACGTTTGATATAATCTTTATATTTCACGTGTGACAAAACTGAAACAGAGTTGCGTGTTGACACGTTTTTATATCCAAGTGCCGTGATTAACTCCTGGGCTGATAGTTCTTGCTCCAAAAACACTGCAAGTTGAGAGTTGTTAAATCTGCTATCAATGTCGGCGATTAATTTTTCAAGCTCTTGTTGCTGGGCGATAAATGTTTGATATGTTTTTTCATCGATGAGTCCCAGGCCGTATCCTTTGGGCATTAACCGCAGAAAAGCATTGTCTTGTCGCAAGATCAGTCTGCGCTCTGCACGCGATGTAAACATGCGATACGGTTCATCCACTCCCAAGGTTACCAGGTCATCGATCATCACGCCGATGTAACTTTCGTGACGGTGAAGAATTAAAGCTTCTTTTTTTAAATGTTTGCATGCGGCATTAATTCCAGCAATGATTCCTTGTCCAGCAGCTTCTTCGTATCCCGTTGTTCCGTTGATTTGTCCTGCTAAAAAGAGACCATTGACAGCTTTGGTTTCAAGTGAATGTTGGAGTTGATCTGGATACACAAAGTCGTATTCTACCGCGTAGCCGTATTTTGCGATGGTAACATTTTCAAAGCCTTTGATTGATCGAATAAAATCGTGTTGTACATCTTCGGGTAGTGATGTCGACATACCGCTTGGATAAGCTTCAACGTACTCGGCTGTTTCAGGTTCAACAAAGATATGATGACTGAGCTTGTCTGCAAATCGAGAAATTTTATCTTCTACAGATGGGCAGTATCGAGGCCCAACGCCTTTGATGTTGCCGCTGTACATAGCTGATCGATGAATGTTTTTGCGAATGATTTCATGTGTTTTTTCGTTGGTGTGCGCAATGTAACAATCATGTGTGTTAACAACTGTCATTGGCTCAAGTTCGTACAATGCATCAAGTGATTCTGCTTCTTGTTTTTCAAGCTGTGAAAAGTCTATGGTGCTTGTGAGTAGTCGCGGAGGAGTGCCTGTTTTGAGGCGTCCAAGGCGCAAATTTAATTTTGTTAAAAAGTTTGAAAGCTTTGTTGCTGCTTTTTCATCGCGACGTCCTGCGGGATAGTTTTTTTCACCAACGTGAATGAGTCCATTTAAAAAGGTACCCGTTGTAAGAATTACTTGTTTGCTGTCATAGATAGTTCCTGACTCAGCGCGAATACCAATAACGCTGTCATTTTCAACAAGGATTTCGTCTACCATTTCCTGGATGATCGTTAAATTTGGTGTATTTTGAAGTGTTTCACTTGCAAGTTTACTGTAAGCATCTTTGTCGATTTGAAGCCTGAGTCCTTGTACCGCAGGGCCTTTTTTGGTGTTGAGCATGCGTGCTTGCAGATAGGTGCTGCTGCAAAGTTTGGGCATCAAGCCACCCAGTGCGCTGATCTCAAAAACGATATGACCTTTGCCTACGCCACCAATTGAAGGGTTGCAGGGCATAAGGCCTATTTTATCTTTGCTGAGCGTTAGAAGTAGGGTTTTGCAGCCCATTTTGGCTGCAGCGTATGCAGCTTCAACGCCTGCATGTCCACCGCCAACTACGATGACATCAAAAACTTGATTTTGGTTTTTCATTGTTTTTTACAAAAAAGGAGGAAAGATAATCGAATATAATCTTAATTATACTCGATTTTTAAGATGATCACAATTAGATTCAATTTTATTGAATCCATCTGATATTTTGATACTAAGGCTTCGCTAAAAGCCTTAAGTAAGGACAATTTTAGGGCGAACTTTTATGATATTGAATTAAACGTCGTAGTCCTGTTTTGATACTAAATGTATAGTGCGTTATACATATTTCCTAGACTAAGTGTATAATGCGCTATACATTTAGTACATATTTTACTCCAAAACAACTCGATTTTTAAGATGAGCACAATTAGATTCAATAAAATTGAATCCATCTGAACTTGGGTAAGGCAAAAAAAAAGAAGACGCTGTTTTGGCAACATCTTCTTAATTTTTTTAATGCTTGAAATAAGTTATTTGATAATCTTATTTTGTCTTTGGTTGATCAGCAAAGCCTGGATGGGAATACCGTGGTTGACAATCTGAGTCTTCATTGTTTTTGCAATATATATAATAAGCTAATGCACAAGCAGCGATAAAAACAATAGTCTTACCTCCATGCTGTATGCCAAAAGGTTGTGTGTCCCACGTATACTCTTTGGTTAAGTTCATGGTATCACTTAGGGCTGAGCCAAAATTTTCAACGAAAATTCGTACTGATGATTTATCTAAATTTGCCAAATCTCGAGCAGCGCTTTTTTCTGCTAGTGCTATCTCTGAGGGGGTAGCGGGGCGCATTACTTTTGTTGTCTCTTTTGGCAGAGAAATATTGTTGTGAATTGTCTGGCTATGGTCAACATAACCCGAATTGCTAAAGTTTAGCGCGCAGTTGCTGAGTATTGTGCATACAACCAAGATATTTTTGTAAAATAATTTCATTTTTAAATTCCTATAATTTTAACAAAAAGAAGAAGTTGTTTTTTGGCAACTTCTTCTTTTTTTGTAAGCTTTAACGCTTAGATTAGCTTCTAGTTATCTCCATTTTTCTACTGCAAATTTTCAGTGTGGAGTTTTATTTACTTAATAAATGCTTGAAAGTTTTTTGGGGCATGCAATCTTAAAATAGCTTTAGTTTCTGGAGCAAGATTCTTTAAGATGATTGGTAAATTAGATAATATATTTACCACTGCTTCAGGATTTTTGGTTAAACTTTTAACTGCATTTTTGAATTCAGTATGTTCATTTTCTGGTGTTGTGCTGAGCACTTGTTGTATATCAACGAGTATCACATTAACTAGATCAACGAGTTGAGTCGTGCCACCGTTTTTATTAAATGAACGAGCTCTTGTTTCGATAGCTTTATGTATCTTGGTTTTAATACCTTCGTCTGCACGCGCTTCGTTTACATACACTCCCTGGGCAACAACGGTTACCATAAATAGCTTTTTGAAGTAATTCATGAAAACACCTTTTGTTTTAGGGATTGATTCGTTCTTTTCAGAACTTATTTCTTTTTTAAGAGCACTTTTAAATGTACTTAACCAGATTACAATACGAGAATTGGTCAGTCAAAAGGGTAACCCTGTTTTTGTTTTAGGGGCTACGGTTACTGCTGTGGATGCGCTTTGAGCGTAAGTTTCTTCTGATGTTTTGGTTGTGGTCGTAGCATAATTACCAAGAGCCATAAGGGCAATGAACAGTAATTGATTTAAAATTTTCATAATAAATCCTCCATTTTATACTTAAACAGCATACCCCGGGAAACTTTTTGGGGCAAAAGGAGGGTGTGTTTTTGGGCCGATAGTGCGCTTGGAAGGCATTAAATGATGAGATAAATGTCAGATTATTTGAAATTTTTAGTACGCTCTATATCCTAAAAAGGGGAATTAAAAACGTCTAATTAGGGGGCTTTAATGCTGTATTATCTTGGTATGCATGCGATGCAGACCTTTTCTTCGCTGCAAGTTGTTCATTATGTTTCATTTCGCGCAATCATGGGCCTTTTGACCACGTTTGCTCTTTCTTTGCTGCTGGGAAAGCGGTTTATAGCATTTTCAGCTCAAACGTTTCAAAATACAGCTCGTCCTTTTACCCCTGAAAATCATCAAACAAAGGGCTCTACGCCAACGATGGGCGGGCTTTTTATTATTGCTATGGTTTTGGTAAACATGTTGCTCTGGTGCGATTTGGGTAAGCCAGAAGTGTGGATTTTGGGGTTTTGCCTGATAAGTTTTGGTGGGATTGGTCTCCTGGACGATGTTTCAAAGGTTTGGTACAAAAAAGGGATCTCGGCGCGCTTAAAATTTAGTTTACAGCTCTTTTGTGCTTTGTTTGTTACGGTAGGCTGGATTTGGCTAAAAAATCCTTCCTGGGTGATTTACGCCCCTATTTTCAAGGGCTTGGTGGTACCTGTGGGATACCTTTTTATACCGTGGATAATTTTGATAATTGTGGGTACGAGTAATGCCGTCAATTTGACCGATGGCCTGGATGGGCTTGCAATCGGTGCTTTGCTCATTAATTTTGTGTTTTTTTCAGGGGTTGCGTATGTGGCAGGTCACGCGGAATTTGCATCCTATCTGCATATTGCCTATACCGGATGCAGTGAAGCTGTGATTATAGGGGCTATTTTGATTGGGGCGTCGCTTGGGTTTTATTGGTTTAATGCCTATCCTGCAGAAATCTTTATGGGTGATGTTGGCTCACTTGCTCTAGGAGCTGTGCTTGCGACGTTGGCCGTTATATCAAGGCAAGAAATGTTGCTTGCTATTTCTGGCGGGTTGTTTGTTGCAGAGGCTTTATCGGTGATACTTCAGATTGCTTCAGTGAAGCTGCGAAAAGGTAAGCGGATATTTAAAATGGCACCGCTTCACCATCATTTTGAATTAATGGGCTGGAAAGAGTCCAAGGTGACGGTACGTTTCCATATCATCACCTTGGTATTGTGTCTTTGCGGGGCTATTTGCTTGAAGGTGAGATAGCGCAGCTATCTCATCCCGTACTTGCCGTGCCCGGCGAAGCTTTACGCGAAGCCTGGGATACGGGATCCAGTCCTTTGGGGGCGCAGCTATCTCATCCCGGACCGCGATCCGGGATCCAATCCTTTAAAAGCGCAGCTATCTCATTTCGGTTGTACATTCCAACGATCTTGTACCTGTTTTACGTATGAAGCGGCAGTGTCTTTAAAATAAGCTCCCCATCTTGGAGTTGTTTGAGCTGGTTGTAGTGCTGGTTCAGATGTTTTATTCCACCAATTTCTAAATTTTGTTTTTATACCTGGCGATGATGTTACGGTTTCAGTTGCTTGTGTTCCCTGTGTTCCATAGAGCGCGAGGTTAATAACTGGTTTGGTTATTTGATATGCAATCGAGGCACAGGTTACCGTAGCCTTTTGCGTAAAATTAGCAGCTGAACATAGATTATCTGCAAATTTTTCTAATATTATAGGGATATTGGATTCTGAGTTACCGATGAGCATTCCATGAAGTCCGCCTCTGCCCAGATCGCAGATGCTTGAATCCCGCCCGCGTTTGCAGGTATCAGCTGCAAGGTATGCAACGATGGCAAGAGCGATATTTCGTCTCCAATGTCGATATGACTGAACGGTTGCGTTTATTCTTTGTGCCGTGATAATGCTGTGCTTGTTTGCTACTTTTGCAAGGGATTCCATTTCTTCTAAAATTTGTTTAAGATTTGGATCTTGATCGCTTATCCAAGATCTTGGATTAATCCATTTGACAGGATTCACCCAACTGTATTTGATACCAGTGAAGAAGATACTTTGCCATGGTCGGTAAGAACCAACTAAGTAGGTATCGTAATGATATTTATGCATGAGCGCTTTTTCAAACGCTTCAATAGCGGCAATAGATTCCGCGGCATGTGTTGATTCCCCTATGGACTGTATAATTTGCTGATACGATTGATTAAGACTATGATTCACCGTAAGATTTAGAAATGTTTGTATTGCTTCCTTTTCCTTATGAAAATCAGGGTTGCTCATAATGGTCTCCATGATGATTCCGCCACGGATACCAGAAGTATAACCGTTATAACCTAAAGGTAGTGGGCCTTGGGCAGGCCTATGCAGTGCTGGAGCTGCGGGTAGTATGTTTATGCTTAAGCATAAGAGCACACTGAGTAGAAAACGTTTGATCGATTGCATGGTAACCTCCATAAAAATCTTAAAAATTCAAAAGGCAGTCAGCATTACTAACTCTCAAATAGATTCAACTGTATTGAATCCATCTTTTTATAGTGTGCCACGCAGTGATGTTTTGCACAAAAGCTTGCAAGTGTTTTGTGGGTTCAGGTGCTTGCTGAAGGGCCATGAAAAAGGCCTAGGTTTTACCCTAGGCCTTTTTTAAATTACATATTTTAATGATGATTAACTAAACCAACCTTGTGCTACCGGTACAACTGGTGCAGCGGGTGCATCTTTAAAGAATTTAGCGAATCCACCAAATGGAAACTTTGCTATCGTCCATAAAGGTGCGAGTGGGTTGAAGTTGTTTTCATGTGCTATGTATGCCATCTCACCAACCGCCCTTGTTCCTATACTTGCAAGTAAAAGAATTAAAGCAGTTTGTGCTTTATTGTTATACATCCATCGAACTGTATTTTTGGCTGCTACTTTAATAGGGTTAATGCCTTCAACTTGTTCTTTAAATGAGCTAAGAGCTTGTTGTTTTTGAAGTAAGAACTTCGACTCTTTGCTTACGTTTTTATTCCAAATGCGGGTGTTATCTTGATACAATTCAAGTAAACTAGTTGTTTCGTTTTGTAAGTTTTCAATAGCATCTAATATTTTTGGCTTTTGTTCTCTGTCTAAATTTATGATGCCAATTTGCTTAGTAATTGCTTCGATAAGCATTTCTATGTTTTTCGTCAAATTATCTAGACGAACATCAGCTCTAACTGCACCTGGTTTAATAATGCTTGCAAGTAATTGCTCAATCATTGTCTTAATAGGAGTTGCTGCAGGTACTGCAGGATTTGCAGGTTTTTCTGCAGGTATATGGGCAGCATTTACCGCTGGCTGTACAGGCATTGCGACAACAGGAGTTCCTGCTGGTCTAGCTACTGGTCGTATGCCCACGCCCGCTGGACAGAAAGATGCAAATGATGTTGAAAGTAAAGCTGTGAACAATAATAACTTTTTCATATTTAGCTCCTTTATTTTTTACTAATAATTTAAAGTTATTACCAGAATGCCAGGGATAGCCTTGGTTGTAAAAAGCCCTAACCTACTTTTTTGAAACGGCCCAGTACATCAGCATTCCCGCAAGAAACATAGCTATAAACAGGTACAAAGAATTGATGTTATATTTCATGGTGCTGAGGATACAGGAGCTAATTAGCCCAGAGCAGGTTATGAGCGATAGGTACCCCAAATAGCGTGATTTGCTGTTGGTATACAGAAAAGCGATGCTGCTAATGGTATAGGTGATGGTTCCACCAAGTGTTGAGATCTGCTGTAAAGGGACCTGATTGCCACTGGTAACCCATAAAAACAGGGTACAGATTAAGCCTTCAATCAGGACAGCCATTTGTGGAATTGAATGTTTATTGAGCGTTGTAAGGGCATTGTTTGCAAAAGTATGCTTGTTTTGGGCCAACGTGTATAAATTCCATGAATTCGAGAACAGGATGCCGTATGCGGCACCCATTGCAGAGAACCCGATAAGAAAGCTGATAAGCGTTGCAAGTTTCGCCTGAACCCAAGGATTTGCTGGTACCAGGGTCATGAGATAAGGGTATGCCTGGGCATATGATTCAAAATTGCCCATTGACGGCATAATCATCATGCTGATCAGGGTTTGAAAGATAATATAAATTAAAATGATAGAAAAGAATGAATAAAATATGGCCTTAGGAGCGTTCTTTTCAGCATTTTCAATGTTTCTGCTGACTGAGCAAGCGGCTTCAAATCCTGAAAAACAGTATAAAACCAGTGGAATCATGTAGATAAAGTTCATGTAGGGCGTGTTTTGCGCAAATTCACTGATTAAATCGATATCCAAATGATAGAGCCCCAGGAGGATGAGTCCAAGCAGGGGTATTATTTTTGCCGTTGCAAAACATTTTTGGATGATAACACCGGTACGTAAATTTAAGCAGTTGAGGTACATGTACAGGGCTAGGATGCTCATAC
>Ga0206820_1007_pt1 | contig 90216 bp, 73 predicted proteins | sample Alteio_BWOrgCont_84_FD_152857 | JGI IMG/M metagenome (GOLD analysis project Ga0206820, IMG submission 152857) | Enriched cells from forest soil in Barre Woods Harvard Forest LTER site, Petersham, Massachusetts, United States -... | ecosystem: Environmental > Terrestrial > Soil > Temperate forest >...
GTCGTCTACCACAATACCAATGGCTAACACAAAACCGAACATGGTCAGCGTGTTAATGGTAAAACCTAAGGGAATAAAAAATGCAAATGTTCCGAGAATGGATACCGGAATTGCCAGTATGGGGATAAGTGTGGCGCGCCAGTTCTGAAGAAACAAAAATACCACAAAAGCTACCAAAGCCAGCGCGATCAGCAGGGTTTCCACTACTTCCTGCATGGATACTTTAACAACCGTCACCGTTTCAAAGGGAATCTTGTAATCTACATCTGCCGGGAATGATTTTTTTAATTCTTCGAGCTCTTTTGTTATTCCATCGGCCGTTTGAAGGGCATTGCTGCCGGGGGTCTGATAGAGGGTAAGGATGGATGCGCGTTTATCATCTACATAGGAATTGCTGGAATAGGTAAACTTGCCAAGTTCTACCCTTGCAACGTCTTTCAGGTAAATCATCTCGCCGGTTACCGGTAGTGTTTTGACAATGATCTTTTCAAAGTCGGAAACTTTGTTCAACCGTCCGTTTACAAGAACGCTCAATTCATACGTTTGTGTTTTTTGCTGAGGGGGCACGCCGGCCGAACCCGCCGCTACCTGTAAATTCTGTTCGTTTAAAGCATTAATGATGTCTGCCGAGGTCAGTGAATATGCGGCCATTTTATCCGGATTTACCCAAACCCGCATACTGAAATTATCGGCCAGAGTAGTAATAGCGCCCACTCCCGGTACACGGAGCAAGGCGTCCATGATAAATATATTGGTGTAATTATCCAGGAAGGTAATGTTGTGGGTGCCTTTCGGAGAGTAGAGCGCGACCAGCATCAATGCGCTTGGGTTCAATGCGCGTACGGTTACTCCCAAACGGCTTACTGCCGCCGGTAATAAAGGCGCAGCAATACTTACCCGGTTCTGGACATCCAGTGTCGCTATATCAATGTCCGTTCCGATCTTAAAGGTGGTGTTGATGGTCATCAGTCCATTGTTGGTGCTGTTGCTCTGCATGTATTCCATGCCGTGTGTTCCATTGACCTGCTCTTCAATAGGGGTGACTACCGTTTGTTCTACCGTTGTGGCGTCTGCTCCTGTGTATTGTCCTGCCACCTGTACGACAGGTGGGGTAATATTGGGATACTGGTTAACGGGAAGGTTTAAAATACAGATAGCGCCAATAAAAGCCAATACAAGCGATACGACAATCGCGGTGACAGGTCTTTTAATGAATGTACTGGCGATCATAGTTTATTTGTTCTTTCTTACTTTAGAAGTGTCGGGGGAAGCGTCGGATTTCTCTTTTCCGGCATCCGGTTTTGCTTTAGCGGCATCCGGATTTTTAGAGATGTCTATTACGGAGCCTGTATGCAGGGACTGTACCCCATCGACAATCACCCGGTCTCCGGCGTTGATTCCTTTTTTAATGATCACATTCGGCGCGATCGTTTGCCCCGGCTGGACCTTTTTTTGTATGGCCATCAGGACAGGATGTGTTTTTGTGGAGTCCTCCTTGTTATGTGCCAGGGTGTCTTTCGCTATGTACACAAAATATTCTCCCATGAGTTCTACTACAGCCTTGCTCGGGATGACCAATTTAGGACTGGTTTCCTGATTGTGGACACGTAAAACACAACTTATTCCAGGTCTCAGCGCATAGGTAGGATTCGGAAACACAACCCTGACACGAATGGTACCTGTTTGCGGATCAACAGCGCGGTCTATCACTGAAATTTTTCCCTGGTAAGGATAGGTGGAATCATTGGGAAGTGTCAGGGTAAACAAGGAGTCTATGGTTTGTTTTTTGCCGTTTTTAAGTTCTTCGAAATGTGCCAGTTGTTTTTCTGAAATTAAAAAATCAACCCCCATCGGATCGTCGGTAGATATGGTATTCAGAATGGTCTGACCAACTGTTACCATATTTCCCAATTTGACCTGGCTGAAACCGATGGTGCCATCAAAGGATGCGGTAATTTCGGAATAGTTCAGATTCGTGGCTGCCATTTTTAAGCTTTGTTCGGCAGCTATAACCATGTTTTTGGCGTTTAGTAATGCGATTACGGCATGATCCAGTGTTTGTTTGGCAACGGCATCCTGCGTATTCAAATACGTATACCGATCGGCATCCTGTTGCGCCTGTTTTAAATTACCTTGCGCTACTTCCAGGTTGGCTTTGGCCTGGTCATATGCTTCCTGGTAGAGCTGCCGGTCAATTTCATATAATTTCTGGCCTTTTTTAACATGATCGCCTTCTATGAAAGAGATTTCTGTTATATAGCCTTGTACTTCCGGGCGCAGATCAACCTGACTCAGCGCTGCCGTATTGGCGGGATATTTATCATAATAGAGAACGGTTTGTGGCTTTGCGGTAAATAAATTGACCGGTACGGGAGGGTTTGGAGGCGGCTGTTTTTGATTGCAGGAAACAAAAATCAGGCAAGCCATTACTAGTATCCAATAGACTTTGCTCATAGCTCTGCTCGTTTAATTCGTTAATGTTTAGCTGGCGTATTTCCCATTGCTTTTTCCAGGTCCACCTTGCTTAATAATACCTGGAACAAGGCATTTAAATAATTTATTTCCGATGAAATTAAATCCGATTCAGCGGTTATTACATTCAGATAGGCGACTACTCCCTGTTTGTATTGAAGTGATACCACATTGTAAACATCCTTTGCCATCGTTACATTTTCCTGCAGGACATTCAGGTCGTACAGATTGCTCTTATAATTCGCCAGGGCGGTGGTATATTCTGAATAGATGTTTGATTTGAGATTAACTTCCGTCCAGTCGAGCAGTTGTCCCTGCAGTTTGGCTTTCTGAATGTTTGCCAACCGTTGAAAGCCAGTGAACAAAGGGATATTAATGGAGGCTCCTACATATGAATAAGGATAGGCCTGGTTAAAGAGGTTTGAAAAACTATTGCTTTCGTACTCATAGTCGTAGCTGTACAGAGCGGATAGCGTCGGCAGGAACTGTGAGCGGTAATAATTGACTGTTTGTTTCTGCAGACTTTTTGCTGTTTGAAGTTGCTGGTATTCGATGCGTTTTTCAAACTGTAGTTGCTGGGTGGTGTCAAATGCGGTTTGCTGCATCATTTGTTGTTTATCAAAATTCACCTGGAATTGTTTTTCCGGAGGATAGCCGATCACCTGCTTAAGGGTGGCATACTGTGGCCTTATATTTTCTTCCGCCTGTTTTAACTGGGCTTTTGAATTGTTGAGAGTAATGGCAGCTTCTTTGTAATCTGTTTTGTCAACTATTCCGCCTATATACTGATGGTAAGTGTCCCGGAGATTTTTGCCCAGGCGTGCAGTGTCTTCTTTTAAAACCACTATTTGTTCCAGTGTAAGTAACAGGTTGTAAAATGATTTACTGACGGTTGCAATGAGGTTTATTTTGGCGCTGTCATTGGACTGTTGTGCCTCCTGTATCAATAAATGTGCGCTTTGAGCAGCGTACAATACTCCAGGGCTGAATACCGTTTCTGTTACCGATAATTGTGGTATGAGTGTGTTTGCAATGGCAATATGTCCTTCTATCAGCGGCCCTCCGGGATTCAGGGAATTCAGCGCAAACGTAGTGGGTAACTGGTCGTAATGCATAAAATTACCGCTTAGGTTAATCTGGGGTAACCATGCGGACAAATTGACCATGTTTGTTTTTTTTGCGATCGTTATGCCTATGGATGACTGTATGACACCAGGCTGATGTTGCAGGCCATAAACAATGCACTGATCAAGATTCAAATAAGGGATGGTATCGCCCGTATTCTTATTCTGAGCGGAAATACCCGAAGCGAGCAGAAGGATACTTGCAATGATGGTTATTATACGATTTAACATTCGTTTGCTTATTTTACTTTTTCAAAATTCGCAACAATCTTGTATGCCGGCTCTTTAGACAGGTTAACAGAGATAAGCTGCAAATTTTTATGAAACAATCTGACTTCCTGCTTGCTGAGCCCTTTTGTCGCCCTCGCATTCAGCTCATTGATCCCTTTGTGTATTTCCGGAAGCGTTTTTATTGCTTTGTTTGTCAACTGTATAAAATGCTCTCTCCTGTCCAGTGGGTTTGTTGCCCGTTTGATGTATCCCTTTTTTACCAAAGAATCAATAATTCCGACCATCGATGTTTTATCTTTCTGGAGGTAATCCGCAATGTACTGCTGGGTGCAATTTTTCTTTGTGTTTTCAATCAATATCAGAACAGAGTAATAGCGCTCGATATCCAAATGTTCAAAGCGTTTTCTCAAGGCCCCTACGTATAACTTGCTGACGGCTGTCAGGTGCCGGCCAAACGGAAATTCCGTAATGTCAAATATCGATTGTTCTTCTTTAAACATACATCTTCCGGTAATGCGGGAGCAAATATAGTTTATTTTTTTAATAGTAAGTAGTATAAACTATATTATCTGTTAACCATTGATTTTTTCAAAAGCATGGCCAGGAAGATTTTTGTAAATAAGAGCCGGTATTTTAATAAATTAGAGGAAGAATTCGGTATGATCCCTAAAGATACGATTGATAAAATTTTTGATGCTGCCCGCGTGGAGGAGGTGGTGGGGGATTTTGTTACGTTGAAAAAGCGGGGGGCTAATTTACTCGGCTTGTGCCCTTTTCATAATGAGAAAACCCCTTCGTTCACGGTTTCTCCTGCCAAGGGCATTTATAAGTGTTTTGGCTGCGGTAAGGCGGGAAATTCGGTTAATTTCATGATGGATCATGATCAGTTGAGCTACCCGGAAGCGTTGCGTTACCTGGCGAAAAAGTATGGTATTGAAATCGAAGAAAAAGAGCAAACGCCCGAGCAATTGCAGACGCAAAATGAACGGGAAAGTTTATTTGTGGTTTGTTCCTACGCACAAAAATATTTTACCGGGAATTTACTGCAAACGGATGAAGGGCGTTCCGTTGGGCTTAGTTATTTTAAAGAACGGGGGTTCCGGGAGGATGTCATTGAAAAATTCCAGCTCGGCTATGCATTGGAGGACCGGAAGGGCTTTACGAAGGATGCACTGAGCAAGAGTTATCGGTTGGAGTACCTGGTGAAGGCCGGATTGACCATCCATAAAGAAGAAGATGGAAATTCTTTTGACCGGTTTTCGGGACGGGTTATTTTTCCGATTCACAATGTAAGTGGTCGTCCGATTGCATTCGGTGGTCGTACATTGAAAGCAGATAAGAAAATTGCCAAGTACATTAACTCTCCGGAAACGGATATCTATCATAAGAGCAATGTATTGTATGGCTTGTTTTTTGCAAAAAAGTCGATTATTGCGGAGGATATGTGTTTTCTGGTGGAGGGGTATACTGACGTTATTTCCATGTTTCAGGCGGGCATTGAAAATGTGGTGGCCTCCTCGGGAACTTCCCTGACGGTGGAACAGATCCGCCAGGTAAAAAGGTATACTCAAAATATTACCATACTTTATGATGGGGACAGCGCAGGAATAAAGGCCAGTTTCCGGGGGATTGATATGATCCTTCAGGAGGGTATGAATGTGAAGGTGTTGCTGTTCCCGGACGGAGATGATCCGGATTCGTTTTCCAGGAAGATCGGCTATGAGGAATTGAAGGCCTTTATCCGGGAGAACAGTAAGGATTTTATCACTTTTAAAACAATGCTGCTGTATACGGATGTTTCGAGTGATCCGATAAAGAAAGCGGGCTTGATAAAGGATATTGTGGAGAGTATTGCTGTTATACCGGAAGCCATCCATCGGTCGGTATACATAAAAGAATGCAGTCGCCTGATGGAAATGGATGAACAGGTGCTGCTGAACGAACTTAACAAAATAAGAAGGAAACATTCGACGGATAAGAACAAGGGAGAAGCGGTTCAAGCGGAGCCGGATAGTTCGCAAGGAACAGTTATTGAATCAAAGGAAGAACGAGGTGCTGTTACACTCATTGAACATCAGGAACGTGACATCATCCGCTTGCTCCTGAATTTTGGTGATAAAACGGTATTGATTGATGGAGAAGACGAGGAGGGGAAGGCGATCGAAACGCCTGTAGCGGTGGCTGAAATTATTTTGCATGAATTAGCCCAGGATCATATTGCATTTGAGAATCCCAGCTATCAGTATATTTATACCAGCTATTCGGAAGGCTTTCAAAAGGGCTCCTGGCCGGATATGAATTTTTTTATCAATAAAGATGACCTGGTGATAAGCAGGGTGGTCATTGACCTGATCAGCAGTCCGTATACTTTGGCTAAGTGGGATCAGCATCATATTTTAGTCCAAACGGAGGAACAGGTACTGAAAAAGTCTGTTTATAGTGCTCTTTATTCCTTTAAGGCGAAACACATTGAAAAATTGCTGGGCGAGACTTCCCTGGAGCTAAAATCTGCCGGTTCGGAAGAAGACACCCTTATACTTCTGCAAAAGCATAAGCAGCTAATGGAGGCCAAGAAGTATTTCAATAAATTACTTGGGAGAATTATTACCCATTAATTTGTATGTTTGTTCAACTTAAACCAGCAGCAACAATGAGATTAATTCTGTCTTCTTTCGTTTTTTGTATATTGTCCTCTATGCTGAATGCTCAGATTTATTTAGCTAAGAGCTCAGAAATCAGCTTTTTTTCCTCTACCCCGATGGAAGATATCCAGGCTGTCAATAAATCCGCCAAGCCCATTCTGGATGTCTCGACGGGGGATGTACAGGTGAAAATTTCTATCCAGGGATTTGTATTTCCGAAACCTTTAATGCAGGAACACTTTAATGAGAATTACCTGGAAAGCGATAAATATCCGGATGCCGTTTACAAGGGGAAGATTAATGAAAAGGTGGATTATACAAAGGACGGTGTAAACAAGGTTAATGTTACGGGAAAGCTGAAAATGCACGGGGTGGAGAAGGACCTCGCATTTAGCGGAACGGTTACGGTGTCGGGCAAACAAGTGACCCTGGACAGTAAATTTAAAATTCACATTGCCGATTATAATATCAAGGTGCCGAGTCTGGTAGTAAAAAATATTGCGGAAGATGTCGAAGTTAAAATGACAGCTATTCTTGAACCGTATTCACCTCCAACTAAAAAATAATTTGCGAAATACATGAAACACTATTTTAGCGTACTTCTTTCCTGTTTAGGTTTTTGTTCGTTTGCCCAACAAGACCTTTTAAGTATGATTGGTTCTGCCGATTCTGTCAAACCCCATGAGAAAGTTTTTGCAACGTTTAAAACAACTAAAGTAATTAGTGCCCAATCAACGGAAACGGTTAAAAAGCACTGCCTGGATTTTCGCATTACGCATCGTTTTGGAAATATTGGTGCGGAAAGTGGAGGAGGAGTACATGAGCTTTATGGCTGGGATAATATTTCAGATGTGCGTATTTCTTTTGATTATGGTATAACGGATAAAATTACAGTTGGTGTTGGCCGCAGTAAAATGGATGAGAACCTGGACGGGATGTTTAAATGGCGTTTTCTGGAGCAGACGATGGACAATCACATACCTGTTTCCGTTGCTTTTTATGAGGATGCGGTACTAACACCCATGCTAACTTCTTCTTTATACGCCGGGACTACGGATTCAGTCTATAAATTTTCGGATCGTTTATCGTATGTAAGTCAATTAATCATTGCCCGGAAGTTCAATCGTTCATTTTCTTTTGAATTGTTGCCTACCTATCAGCACCGTAATTTTGTAAAGGGGCTTGTTAACCCAAGTAATAACGCTTTGGATCAAAATGATGTTTTTGCAATTGGTGCCGGTATGCGTCTAAAAGTGGGCAAACGCATGGCCATCCTGGTTGATTATTTTCATGCGTTTTCGGATTACCGTACGGGGAATCCGGTCACTCCTTATTATGATCCCCTGGCTGTGGGTTTTGAAATTGAAACAGGGGGACACGTTTTTCACCTGGACTTTACGAATGCTTCGGGGATCATCGAGAACAATTTCCTGACCAATACTACGGATAGCTGGTTGAAAGGTGGCTTTAAGTTTGGGTTTAACATTTCCAGAGTATTTGTATTGGGAAAGTAATTTAAACAGTCTTTTAGAAACAGCGTTCTAACGAATAGATTTTGAACGAGCAATCCATTTTTACGGGACATCAGCTAAAAGCCGATTCTCTCCGCGATAAGATCCATCTTCAAAACCGGGAGTATTGGATTCCTTCTGTTATTTTGTTTTCAATCCTGATCCTGGTTTGGGCCAGGAATTCTCACAACAAAAGATTTTCCCGCATTTCCAAGGCCTTTTTTAATATCCGTGAATTTTACCAGGTTGTGCGGGAAGAATATGCTATGACCAATAGTTTGTCTATTGGTATGATGCTTTTATTTGTTCTTATTATTTCTGTCTTTTTTTTCCAATTGAATAGCTATTACGGCTTATATGCGTTAAGTCCTTCTGCTTTTTTCTTTTACCTGAAAATAGTTGCATCGGTTTTGTCTTTTTTTATAATTAAAATGTTGATAGTTAGTTTGTTAGGTGCTTTGTTTTATGATAAGTCCGACCAGGTTACGGATTTTCTTTACAATATATTCCTGACGAATAACGTGAGCGGTATCCTCTTAATACCGATTGTGGTCTTTATGGCTTATTTCAGGGCGGTTTCTATGCCTCTACTTATTTTTACAAGTGGTATATTGCTGATTTCTATATATTTATATAGAGTCTGGAGGTCTTTTAACATTAGCGCCGGAGAGGGAAGGGTTTCAAAGCTATATTTTTTTGCGTATCTTTGCAGCCTGGAATTATTGCCTTTTGTCGTGATTTTTAAAGTGATTATCCGTAAATGATGAAAGTTAAAAGTATTTTAGTTTCTCAACCTAAGCCGGAAACGGAAAAGTCACCGTATTTCGATCTGGCTCAAAAATATAATATTAAGGTTGATTTCCGACCTTTTATTCACATTGAAGGAATTGATGCTAAAGATTTCCGGAAGGATCGTATCAGTATACTGAATCATACTGCCGTTATTTTTACCAGTCGTAGTGCAGCTGACCATTTTTTCCGTATTTGCGGGGAAATGCGTGTTACCGTTCCGGAGAGCATGAAATATTTCTGCATTTCTGAGTCAATTGCCTATTATCTGCAAAAGTATGTGCAATACCGCAAGCGTAAAATTTTCCATGGAAAGCAAACGTTTATTGACCTGACGGAAATTATAAAGAAACACCGGGAGGAATATTTTATGTTGCCTTGTTCGGATATTCATAAGGATGAAATTTCCGATTACCTGGATCAACAAAAAATAAGGTACACGAAAACGGTTATGTTTAAAACGGTAACCAGTAACCTGAAGGATCTGAGTAACGTAAATTACGATATTCTGACATTTTTCAGCCCTACCGGGGTTAAGTCGTTATTTAAGAATTTTCCGAAATTTAAACAAAATCAAACGCGTATTGCTGCTTTCGGCCCTTCAACTGCAAAAGCGGTCGAAGACGCGAAATTAACGCTTAATATTTATGCACCTACTCCGGAAGCTCCTTCTATGACGATGGCTCTGGAAAATTATATAAAAGCGCCCGATAAGGCGCCTGCAGTTGTGTCCTACCCCAAACCGGTACTGTCTTCGAAAGCTGTAATTGTCGCTAAATCTCCTGCTGTTGCCAGTAAAAAGGTAATTAATGTTGTCAAATCCGTTAAGAGCCGCAAAGCTGTGAAGGCTTCTGTGAAAGTTTCCAAGTCGAAGAAGGTTTCCAAACCGGTAAAATCGGTCAAGCGCAAAAAAGGAAAATAATTGCTAACTTTATTGAACCAGACTTTTAAAAAGACGGAACGTCTTTGTAGCAAGATACTCATTGACAAGCTTTTTAAGTATGGGCGTTCTTTTACGTTGTTTCCTTTTCGGATTGTCTGGCTGGAAGTAAAACTTGATTCTTCTTCTCCTGCGCAGGTTGTATTTTCTGTACCTAAAAGAGCATTTAAACGGGCTGTTGATCGCAATAAATTAAAAAGGCGTGCACGTGAGGCTTACCGGAAGCGTAAGTTTCAATTGTACGAATTTTTAAAATTGCATAATAAAACTATTGCACTGACAATTGTTTACTCGGCTAAAGAAAAAATGGAGTATACACTTATGGAGAACAAAATAAATCAGGTGATTGAACGTTTAATTAATGAGCTCGGAAATGAGTTGGCTGAATAAATTTTTAAGCACGGTTTTTGTTTGTATCATCCGGATCTATCAGGGAGCTATTTCTCCTTATTTAATGCCTTCCTGCAGATATACGCCTTCCTGTTCCCAGTACGGGCTGGAGGCAATTGGAAAGTATGGACCGTTTAAGGGAGGATATTTAACTTTGAAACGCTTTTTATCCTGTCACCCCTGGGGAGGGCATGGAGAGGATTTGGTTCCTTGAGAGAATTAAGGAATTAGGATTTGGGAAATGCGAAGCATTCATGAACTCAGATGAAGATAAAGGAAGAGATGTGAATAATAAGGAATTGGGATTGGGATTGAGGATTGAGGATTTGGGATTTGGGATTCGGGAATAAGGAAGGATAAAAAAAATTATAAAGATGAATAAATTGAAAAAAATTTCCAGAAAAGCCAAGCTATGGATACTGGTGGTGACTATAATCGGCTCTGCGGTTATTTCCTATAGTTTCGTTGACAATTATTTCGAGATATCGAAGAACCTCGACATTTTCGCCACCTTGTTTAAAGAGCTTAACTCGCACTACGTGGACGAAACGAACCCGGGAGAATTAATGAAAAAGGGTATTGACGAAATGCTGGAGTCACTCGACCCCTATACTAATTATATTCCTGAGTCGGATATCGAAGATTATAAATACATGATGACCGGACAATATGGGGGAATCGGTGCGTTGATCCGTCAGCATGGGGATAAAATAATGATAGCGGAGCCGTATGAGGGGAAACCTGCTCAGAAATCGGATCTCAGGGCTGGTGATGTTATTGTTGAGGTAAATGGGGTGGACGTTAAAGGGAAGAAAACAGATGAGGTAAGTAAATTACTGAAAGGTCAGCCGAATACTCCTGTGAAGATCTTATTGGAACGTGAAGGAGAAAAAAAACCATTGGAAAAAAGTGTTGTCCGCGAGGAAATTAAAATTCCGAGCGTAAGCTATTCCGGTATGATATCGGATCATGTTGGACTCATTAAATTAACTGGATTTACGGATAATGCAGCGGCTGAAGTGAAAGACGCATTGCTTGAGCTGAAGAAGAATCCTCAGTTCAACTACCTGGTTTTTGATCTGCGTAATAACCCTGGTGGACTATTGAAGGAAGCCATTGATATTGTGAATCTGTTTGTAGATAAGGGACAGGATATTGTCAGTACAAAGGGGAAAGTAAAGGACTGGGATAAAACGCATACTGCCCAGAATGCGCCTGTTGATACGGTTACTCCGATCGTTGTGCTTGTTAACCGTGGTTCGGCATCGGCTTCTGAAATTGTGTCAGGGGCTCTGCAGGATCTGGACCGCGCCGTTATTATCGGTCAGCGTAGCTTTGGTAAAGGTCTTGTTCAGCAAACATTGCCGCTGAGCTATAATGCTCAGCTGAAAGTGACCGTGGCTAAATATTATATTCCGAGTGGTCGCTGTATCCAGGCGCTTAATTATTCTCACCGGAATGAAGACGGCAGTGTCGATAAAGTTCCTGATTCACTGATCACGGCATTTAAAACGGTCAGGAACAAACGTATTGTATACGATGGCGCCGGCATCGCTCCTGATGTGGCATTGGAACCTCAGAAATATTCAAACATTTCAGTGAGCCTGCTCAATAAGTCATTTATTTTTGATTACGCTACAATGTACCGGTTTTCTCATCCGACGATTCCATCTGCTAAAAATTTTCAGTTGAGTGATGCAGAATACGATGAGTTTGTAGCCTATCTGAAAGACAAGGAGTATGATTATAAAACCAAGACGGAAAAGCTGATGGAAGATGTGAAGAAAAGTTCGGAAGAGGAAAAGAGTTACGAAGTGGCGAAGCCCGAATTCGAGGCTCTGGATGCCAAGCTGGCACACAGCAAAAGTGAGGATCTCAAAAAGTACAAGGATGAAATAAGGGATCTTCTGGATGAGGAAATTGCTTCTCGTTACTATTTTCAAAAAGGCAGACTGGATGCTTTTATCAAATCGGATACGGAGGTTGCTGAGGCTTTAAAAGTACTGAATGACGGTAACCGGTATCGGTCTATCCTGACGACGATTGAAAAACCTACTCATCCTTTTCATGCGGATAAGTTTAAAGTAAAGGACAAAATGACGAGCGGACAAAACTAATCCGCCGTTATGCTTTCCCTTCCTTCGCAATTACCGAGAAAAATTTATTTAGCCGGTCTGGCTATTGTGGCTATTGGAATGCCGGTATCGGTATTTTTAATGAGTATCGGGCAATTTATTGTTTTAGCGGGAATTCTGCTGGATGGCCATTATTCGGAAAGAATAGAACGTTTCTGGAAAAACAAAATGGCCGTACTGGTAAGTTCGGTTCTGCTCTTCCATCTCCTGGGATTGTTTTATACCACTGATTTTGATTACGGCCTTAAAGACATTCGCATAAAGGCGCCTTTGTTTTTATTGCCTTTATTTGTGGCAAGTTCCGAACCTCTTTCAAAAAAATCATTCAACTGGCTCCTGGCTGTCTTTGTGGGGGCTGTCACGGTAGGTACATGGATCAGCATGGGTGTTTATTATGGGTTGATCCCTACCCGTCATCCGGTTGTGGATACCCGGGGTATTTCCATCTTCATTTCCCATATACGTTTCAGTATGATGATTGCGTTTTCTGTTTTTATAAGTGCGTATTATTTTTATCACGAAACGTTTGTTCTTAAAAAAATAGTGTATGCTTCGGTAATTATCTGGTTGATTGTTTTCCTGATCATTCTGAATGCCCTGACGGGTATTATGACCTTCGTCGCTGTAATTTTTATATTAATGCTATACGGCATCTTTACTTTAAAGAGTTCTGTATTAAGGATTTCCTCTCTTTTGTCTTTCCTGGTATTGATCACCGGCCTTTTTTTCTATGTCAGAACACTCCTGAAAGAGGCTGATTTCGATCAGGTTGTTACTGTTCCTGTTGATCTTTCAAAACTGGAGAGCCGGACTGCTTTAGGAAATCCATACGTAAACGACACCTTGAATGCGGCAACGGAAAATGGAAACCGCTTGTGGATTTATGTTTGTGAGCCAGAACTCCGGCAAGCCTGGAATGAACGTTCGGCTGTTGATTTTGAAGGTCGGAACAAGAAAGGGGATTTTGTTAAATATACCCTGATACGCTATTTAGCATCCAAGGGTTTGCGCAAGGATGCTGCTGCCGTTCAATCGCTGAGTAAGGAGGAAATAAAATCAATTGAGAAAGGTGTAGGGAATGTCAATTATATTGGAAAACCAAGGCTCACTGTTCGTTTGATGGAAACGTTTTGGGAGTTTAAGGGTTATCTGATGGGAGCAAGTCCGAACGGTCATTCAACTGTTATGCGATTGGAATTCTGGAGGGCAGCTCTTGGGATCATTCAGGCACATCCAATTCTTGGTGTCGGAACAGGAGATGTGAAGGATGCTTTTGACCGGCAATACCAGCAGATTAATTCTTCCCTGGATCTACCACATCGCCTGCGTTCGCATAATCAGTTTTTATCTATCACCGTCGCGTTTGGGTTTATCGGTTTGCTGTGGTTTTTAACTGCCCTGATTTACCCGATGGTAAAAATGAAAAAGATTTTCGATTATTTTTATGCGGTATTTTTTATCATTTTCTTTTTATCCTTGTTTATGGAGGATACGCTTGAGTCTCAAGCAGGTGTGACTTTTTATGCCTTTTTTAATGCTATTTTATTGTTCGCCAGGCCTTCATCCGGTCCGCAACTCCGGCAGGACTAATCTCGTTTATGCAATGGCATTGCTGGGGATTTTTACGGCAATCGCTGCATTTTTTATCCGTACTCAACGCAAATGCTTTCGGACCTATCGGTTTCCAGCGGCCAGGGTGCATGGGCCTTATGTTGGGAAATAATCCGATGGCGCCGACCTTTGCCGCCGCTGCAATGTGCAGAGGGCCGGTACTTGCTGCGACTAAATAGTCTGCCTGGCTGATGAAGGCGATAAATTCCTTTAAGCTAAACCTTCCTGAAACATCTATTACAGTGGCCGGCAAGGTTTTTATCCAATCGGAAAGCCCTGTTTTTTCGGTATCGGTTCCACTGATAAATACCTGGTAATATTCAGGGGATAATAAATCGATCAGCTTTTTGTAATTGTCAAGACTCCATTCCCGGGCACTGGCATTTGATTTTGGGTGGAGGATCACATTGATCTTATTGTTGCTGAGGAGCTTTGCACTATTTTCAGGTAATGCAGGGATTTTTGAAAACCCGGTGTATACTGACATTTCCTGCAGGCTGGGTATTTCGTAAATACCCAGTGGTTCGAGTAATTTACAATTGAGCTGAGATTCGTGTAAGCTGGAGTTTTTCCTGCTCAGCCGGACTAATTTATTTACAGTGCTCCAATGGAAAATGCGATTGGTGGTGCCTATCCTGTACTTAATACCGATCTGTTTCGCCAGCCGTGCAATTTCTTTGTGAGGAAAGACATGAATAATAACATCTGCATTTAACCCTGCCAGTTCGATAAGTGCTTGCTTTTTTGGTTGCTTTAGCAGCTTATCCGCATTGACAAATTCGTCCACATACTCGCAACAGTTGATGACAGGCTGTGTATAGCTGCGCCCCAGGAACAGCAGCTGAGCCGCAGGATAATATTTTTTTAGCAGGCCACACAGCGGGAGTGTCAGTATGACGTCTCCAATCGCATCGGTACGACTGATCAGAATACGTTTAATGGCAAGGTTAGCTGACAAATTTTCCCTTGGTTTGAGAGAGTTCGTTTATTTTTTTGTATTTCAGATAGCTTGCAAAGGCGGAGATCCGGCAGACCTGGAATCCTGCTGTCCCATCCAGGAATCCCAATTGCAGGAAGTAGCTTTGGATGAATTTAAGAAGGGGGCTCAGGTATAATTTGTACGCCGGATTTTTATTCCCCTGGGAATAAAAGTGTTTTGCAGCAATCGTTGTAAACTTGTCTGCTTGCTGCAGGTGCTGGGCTTTGTCGTAATAGCTATAATGGAGGCAGTCGCCTGCGAGGTGAACGACCGGAGTGTTTTTTGTGAAGTTTAATTTTTCGTGGATCACTCCTTCCCAGTGCGCAATCGTGCGATCGAATATCCTGATTTTTGTGTCCGGATACCATCCGCAATGCCGGATCCATTTGCCGCAATAATTGGTCATGCGATCGAATTCGCAGGTAAGCAGTTGATCGCCTTGTTTCAGTTTTTCAATGGATTGTGCTAATTCTGCCGACAAGGCTTCGTCGGCATCCAGGGATAAAATCCAATTGTATTTTGCTGAATTATTCGCGAAATTTTTGGTGAGGGAATAACCTTCCCAGGAGTGGGTAATGAAATTCACCGGATAACGTTCACAGATTTTACGCGTGCTATCGGTCGAAAAAGAATCAACCACTACAATGTCGTCGGCAATGGATTTTACGGAATCGAGACAGCGGGCGATGTTCCGTTCTTCATTGTGCGTAATGATTACAACTGACAGGGGAAGCATGTCTGTAAAATTACGATTATTTGCTATGCTTAAGTATCTTTGTGGGGATGAGCGAAAAAATCGAGCAACTTCTTGCGGGCTTGGGGCAGGGCGATAAAAAAGCCCTGGCGCGTTGCATTACCATTGTGGAAAATGAATTGGAGGGTTACGAAGAGTTACTTTATTCCCTTCCGCAAAAAAATACGATTCCTGTTATTGGTATTACCGGGCCTCCCGGTGCGGGGAAGAGTACGCTAATTAATTCCGTGATTAAAATGCTGACCGCTGACAATAAAAAGATCGGAATTATTGCGATTGATCCAACTTCTCCGTTTAATTATGGTTCCTTATTGGGGGATCGTCTGCGTATGGCGGAGCATTTTACCAATGAGGATGTGTTTATTCGTTCCCTGGCCACCCGTGGTTCATTGGGTGGCTTATCGGCTAAAATTCTGGAAGTAGTGGATGTGATGAAGGGATTTGATTTTGATTACCTGTTTGTGGAGACGGTTGGCGTGGGGCAAAGTGAAATTGAAATTGTGGGCCTGGCGGATCTTACAATACTGGTGCTTGTGCCTGAGTCGGGAGATGAGGTGCAGACCATCAAATCCGGAGTGATGGAAATTGCGGATATTTTTGTCGTGAATAAATCGGATCGTGCGGGTGCTTCCGCTTTCGTGAAAAATATTCTTACGCTGGTTCATTCCCGCCTTGGAAAGGAAGACGAAGTGGCAACTCCTGTTATACGGGCCGTTGCCGTCAGCGGTGAAGGAACGGCTGAACTTATTCAAGCGATCGGAGAAATACATCAACATAAAATAAACAGTAAACGGTCTTTTTTATTAACGGAGAAGGCTTACCGCCTGATTCAGAATAAACGCATGAAGGATGTGCAGAAAGGGAATTTACAAAAAATGATCGAAGTGGAATCCGGTAAGCCCGGGTTTAATTTGTATGCGTTTGTGAGGGAGTTTCAATAAAAACAGTTCACTCTCAAATCTCCACCCCCTGCTAAATTAAATTATAGGAGTTTAATGTTAATTTGCAATAAAGTTGCACATAATTGCTATAATAATACATTTATCCTATTAATGAAATGATGACCTATAGATAGGAGTTTAATATTGAGGGTAGAATTAATTGACAAGTGGAAACCAAATACATAATTTTATCGTAAATAGATCTATCAGTAAATGAGGGTCTAAGAGGAGATGATTGGACGATAGCAAACGGAAGGAAGCAATGAATAAAATAAAACTATGAAAACAGGAAGACTACTTTTAACATCCTTGATCTTTATTACTTTAATAAGTTCAGGGTTTGCCCAGCTTAAAAATAAATCAACAAATTCTAATAGCCGCCTTGCTGCGCAGGGGTTCGCCAGCTTATTAGATAGTAGTTATTCATGGTTATGGGATACCATTTACCATAGGTGGAATTTTTCAGCCAGGAATGTGGGTATTACCTATGATGCAAGAAACAACAAAATAAGTGGAATAAGTGAAAGCTGGATAAACGGGGAATGGGTAAAGGGAGTTAGAGATCTCTATACTTATGATGCAAATAATAACACAACGAATGTACTAGCGCAAGGATGGACAAGCGGCTCGTGGGTGAATGGTTATCAAATGATCTATGCCTACAATGCTGATAATAAGATGACAAATGAACTAGACCAGAGTTGGATAAATGGTGTATTGGAGAGCACCAATCAATACCTTTATACCTACGATGCCAATAATAACGTGACTGGTTTCCTAATAAAAAACCCAATGGGTGATTCGTTGGTGAATTCCTTTCAAACTCTCAATACCTACGATGCAAACAATAACCAGACAAGTCAACTTCAACAGAATTGGACAAATGGCGTATGGGTGAATGGAGGTCTGTACCTCTCCACCTATGACGCAAATAATAACAAGACAACTCAAACAAAACAAAATTGGACAAACGGAGAATGGGATAATTCTAATCGAAACGTCTATGCCTACGATGCAAACAATAACGATACAATTCTAATATACCAGGAATGGATAGGAGCCGGATGGCAGGATGTAAATCAATCCTTCTATACCTATGATGCAAACCATAACCAGACAAGTCAAATGATTCAGTTATTGAATAATTATGTATGGGTGAATTCTAATCAAAATCTTTCAACCTATGATTCAAAAAACAACAAGACAAGTATAATATATCAGTCATGGCGTAATAATGCATGGGAGAATTACAATCAAACCCTCTATACGTATGATGCAAATAATAACCAGACGAGTGTCACATACCTGGTATGGAGTAATAATGTATGGGTGAATTACTCTCAATACCTCCATACTTATGATGTGAACAATAATAACATAAGTTCGTCGAGCAAATCCTGGAGCAATTACCACAGTTCATGGATCAACTTGGATAGCACTTATTCTTATTACAGCAAGCATACTATTATTACGACAGGAATAAACACATTTAAAAATGACAAGGGTATCTCTGTTTTCCCAAACCCGAGCAGTGGCCAGATGACCGTGCACCTGGCAGGAAATGGGTATACACTTTTGAAAATAGCCGACCTGTTGGGAAGGGAAGCGTATACTCAGGTTTTATATCCTGATCAAAGTGATGCGAACTTGAGTATACATATTTCGGGTGTAAGTAATGGCATCTACCTTTTGCAGGTTTCAATGCCCGGTCAGGTTATCAGCAGACGGCTTGTCATACAATAGATCTCGCTCTTTTTCGCTCACAGGATTGTGTAAAGCAAATAAACATTTGTGAGGGAGTTTCGGAAGTGATTGATCTGATAAAAAAAGAACTCTTGATAAGTTGAAAAGTTCAGGTTTGAGTTGGACTTGAACCTTTTGAGCTCACAGTAATTGACATTCCGGTCGTTTTATTGTTAGTGATTTCATATTTTTATTTTGCAATTTCAATGATTGCAACCCATATAAATTTTCGTGTTCTTGATATATTAAGACACCCGTATCGTAAGTTTTCCGGGTTGTTTTTGAGGTTTTGTGATCTGGTTGTGCGATTGGTTCATTTACTAAAGTTCCCATCCGGCAAGTATAGATGAAAACGGGAAGAAATAAAAACCTCGGGCAAATTTGACTAAGGTTCCGGGAATAGTAATTATGACCCAACTGGTTACAAATTGTAACCAACTTAAAATGCAGATATTTATGCTTATTTTTGTGATAAACAAAACGTAAATCTCATGATTTCTGCAACCGTAAAAAAGGAATTAAGTACATATTTGCCCTTATTGTCTGCCCGTCAACAGGCACTGGTTTTAGATATGATAAAAAGTATTCTGCACGTTGACCCAAAGGAAAAACGGGTCAGCGTGGAAAAATACAATACTGAAATCGAATTGGCTCTGAAAGAGGTTAAGCAGGGAAAGAGCATTAGCCACGATGAAGTTGTAAAACAGAGCAGGAAGTGGCTAAAAAGAAAATAAAGCTTGAGTGGAACAGGGAGGCATCTATACATTTCGATGAGATACTCGAAGACTTATACGAAGAATCTGAAATAGCTGCCTCTATTGTCGGTAATGCTATTTTAGATGAAATCGAAAGTTTAAAAATCGATCATTACTCAACAGCTCATCCCTTGGATCGTTTTAAGAAAACAATGACGAGAATTTTCGGGCCTGTATTGTTTATAGCTACAGGATTTCCTATTACATAGATGGTGACGTAATTTATATTTTGAGAATTCGCCATACCAGCCGGGAACCGTTAGATTTTTAATCTACTCCTGAAGCGTTTTATTCCCATATTTATAGCAATTCTCATTCCTGGCATCAACCTTTCGTCAGGAGAGACCAGAAAATTATAGGAGATTGAGGAAATGGGTATTAGACGAATTCATCTTTCACTACGAACAGAGAAATTCTTAGTTTGCATGCATTGCTGCCACAGGTTTGCTCAATTGTTTTAAAATGAAGGATGGAAAAAACCGGCTCATAAATCTCAACTGACTCGATTGCCCCGGACATATTTCATACGTGTCATTCTCAAATCCCTTCATAAAACCAGCAACCATATTTTGGACAGACATAAGGGATATTCCCTTCATATCAGACTCCTTAAAATTTTTGAGCAACTCCGTTTCGGTTGCCGGAGGTGCCAATTCAAAGACTTTTATATCTGTATTCCTTAGTTGTTCTCTAAGGGATAAGGTGTACGAATGTAGAGCAGCTTTGGAAGCGCAATAAATCGGTGAGATCGCTAATGGAACGAAAGCTAAACCTGATGAAACTGTGACTGTTGCCGTATTTTTGTTTTTCTTTAACAATGAAATAAAGGCATCATTCATCCATATAGTTCCTTTTACATTATTATCTATTTCTTTTGTCAGATCTGTCGCAGACAATTTATGTTTTTGCAAATCGATAGTATACATTACACCCGCATTGTTGATTAGAATATTAAGTTCAGGGTAGTCTTTCGCAACCTGATCATAAAGTTCTTTTACATCATTTGGATTACTCACATCACTCTTGAAAGTAATAAGCCCGTTTAACTCCTTTTTTGCCTTTTGCAATTTTTGCTCATTACGCCCGGTAACAATAACGGTGTTCTTCCTTTTGATGAATTCTTTTGCCATCTCGTAACCAATGCCACTGGCGCCGCCTGTAATTAAAATTGTGTTTCCGCTTATTTTCATGTTTGTGTTATAAGAATTAGTTATGATAAAGTCCTTAAAGATACTCGTTTTTATCAGGGTTTATACCTATTATGTGAAGTAAAAAATTGGCTTATCTGTGAAACATGTAATCTTTAAGAAAAGTTATGTAATCCTCCTGCGCTTTTTTCTGTTCAATTTGGCTTGACGAAATTTTATCAACAATTTAATATGGGAAGCATACCTAAAAATTGATATGTATAAATATTCCATGTGGGTGTATATAGTCTTCATTGTTGTAATGGTAGTCATCATATTTGGGGTAGATTTCCTTTTTTTTAGAGATCATTTCTGGGCACGACTGCTTGTCAACATAGGAATTGTCTTGGTGTTCGCGGCATTTTACCTTCGGTTCTTGAAGTAGTTCACAGTTTATGCGTAATATCAATCCATTTTACTAATTTTAAAGATATAAACAGATATATACAATAGACTCATGAAAAAAACATACAAACTCTTTATTTGGAGCTTTTTCAACCTGAGTTTCATCACTCTTATTCAAGCCCAAAATACGTTTTCAAAAGTTATTAGTCATGTGAGCAATTACGCATATGGCTTCTCTGCTAGCAGCGTTGTTCAGACCTTAGACAATGGTTATATCGTTGTGGGCCAGTCAGACACTTTGGGCCTTATTATGAAACTTGATTCATCGGGAAAGCCGCTGTGGAACAAAAGTATTGGAACAAATAAACTCGCTTATAATAGTGGTGTTTCTTTTAATAGTATTGCAGTCACAAGGGATTCTTGTTTTGTAATTGTTGGAAAAATACCAAAGAGATTAGATTCCTTGTATTCGGATGTGTTTTGTATCAAGATAAATTCAAAAGGCGATACCCTTTGGACCCAATCGGTGGATATTGGCTATGACGGAACGGCTTATTCAATTCAGCAGACTTACGATAATGGATATGTCATTTCGGCACAAGTAGTAAATAAGAATAGCGCAATTATTAAGCTCAATTCAGCTGGAAATCTCCAGTGGACGGAGATTTTTGATAGTTCTGCAAATGAATGCTATTCTGTAAAGCAAACTCCTGATAGCGGTTATGTATTAATTGGTGATTATAATAGTTTGAATTATCCTACTGGTTATCTGTTAAAATTAACATCTAAAGGTGTTATTTCATGGTGTAAAACATTTAATGTTTCGAATAGTAATTATAGTGAATTTTGGGGACAAGGCGTACAATTGGCGAATGATGGAATAGTTAGTTTATACCAAGGAGCCAATGCTTTTCCTACAACTACGGGAAACACTTATTTAATTAAAACGGACTTTGCCGGAAATATTATTTGGACCAGGCGGTTTCCGGTCAATTCCGCGTTTGGCCATATTAATTTGAAAAGGGCATTGGATAGTACTTATGTTTTTGTAACTGCTTCAAATGATTCATACTTCTCAAATAGCCTGTTAAAAGTTGGATCCAACGGAGAGTTGTTATGGATTCGAAATATGCAGCTGAATGGTGTGGATGTGGTTGAGTCGAAAGATAAGGGATACTTAATAGTTGGTGATGGTCCGGTCGGAAATATTGGAGTCAGACTTTCCAATAACTCAATCGTTCCAGGATCTCAAATCGGAATAATAAAGACCGATTCTATGGGAGAAAATATATCGTCTTGTCTTTTTAAAACGGATACAACTACTTCTACTTATAATCTATTCACTGGCACAGCAAGTTTCGGAGCTTCAATGTTATTGACAGGATCATACAATAGCAAAACGGCGATAGTCAGCATCGCGTTGATTTCTGACACAGGCTGCGTTTCGGTGAATCCAGCAGGAAGTATTGATGAAAATAAACATACTGTTGTATTTGCAGTTTATCCCAACCCAAGTAATGGTTTGTTCACATTAAAGTTGACAAATGCATCTGGACCCTCTTATCTACATATATATAACCTTGCGGGACAAGAAACCTTTGCTTCTCTGCTAACTGTCGATGTAAGCTCTATAAATCTTGATGGTTACGCTAAAGGCCTTTATATGTATAGATTAATAAATCAAGACGGAGAGCCATTGTCTGTTGGAAAAATGATAGTGGAGTAATAAAACCCGCATAAAATCTTCCTAAAAGTTTTGTTGCCTTACCTTTCATTTTTATTAACCTAAAGATTATCCAAAATTGCACGTTTGCTTTTACTTGCGAAAGTGAAGCACTTTAGTATAATGTACCCTATCTGTAGGACAGGGAATTAATCAAAGTTATATTGTTATGTAGTTCATTTTTCTTTTTTTGCTTCTTTTTTTCTTTTGTTGAAATGTGTTAATATGTTCATAACTCAAGCTTGAACTTGAACCATTCCATAGGTTATTATTGAAGTACGATTTTAGTTTTTATTTCCTGTCCATAAGGACATTTGTAATTATAGTTCAATACCCACCACCATCACATCATCAACCTGTTCATTGGTGCCCATCCATTCAGTCAATGTAGCCTGCAGTTTTTCTTTTTGCTCGTCTATAGGATTAGACTCAATCTGCTGAAGTAGGTTTTTAAATCGTGATTTCATAAACTTCTTATCATTAGCTCCTCCGAACTGAGAATAATAACCATCCGAGCTTAGGTAAATATGTTGTCCGGGGATAATGGGAAATCGTTTAGTTTCAAATTTTCTTTCAACCGCTTCTATCACCCCGCCAATTGAAAAACGCTCGGAAGGTAACTCTTTAATTTTTCCATCTCCATCCGAAAGGAACAGGGGGCGGTAAGCTCCTGCGAAATACACTTCATTAAAATAAGTGTCCACCACACATAAGGCTATATCCATTCCATCTTTAACTTCCTGGACGTCTCCCCTAACTGCTTCTGAAAGCCTGCTATCTAATAATTCTAAAATTTCTGATGGATTTTCTATATGTTCATCTATAACGATATGGTTAAGCAAGTTATTCCCGATAATTGACATCAATGCCGCAGGTACTCCATGTCCAGTGCAATCTGCTACTACAATGAATTTTTTACTGCGTCTTTGAAAGCACCAGAAGAAATCGCCACTAACAATATCCCGTGGAAGAAAGAGTATAAATGATTTAGAAAATATTTCTGCCAATTGTCTGGAATTGGACATGAGTCCAACCTGAATCCGCTTGGCATAATTAATGCTATCCGTAATACTTCTGTTTTTATCAACAAGTTCTTTGGTTCGTGAATCGACCCTATGTTCAAGTTCAGTCAAGGTATTGTCTCTCTCCTGCTGGACTCTTTTTAGTTCTGTTATGTCTTCGTGAGCCACAACAACCATTGGCAAATCACTTTCAAATTTCATCACTCTTAAGACAAACCATCTTTGCTCATTGGGAGAATGACAAGGATATTCAAGATAAAATATGCTCTTTCTTTGATCCATTACTTCCTTTATTCCCTGTAATGCTTTCGCGGCAATTCCATCACCCTCTCCGGCTGATTTAATGCATACGTCAAAATAATTACTTCCCTCTCCTGTGCGCTGTAAAGCCGTTTCTCCATTTTGTAATGCAAATTGATTCCATGCCTCGTTCACCGCCACAATAGTTCCGGCTGCATTTATCACAGCGATATGAGAACTCAAGGAATGCAGAACCCCTCGGTTAAATTCCTCACTTTTTCGGAGCAACTGTTCCGTCCTTTTTCTTTCAGTTATGTCTCTGGAATGACATGCAGCTCCAACAACACCTTTATCCTCTTTGATAGGAGAATACGAAATCTCTGTCCACAGTTCAACTGGCGAGTCGAAGTGCTCAATTTCTGTAAAAACTTCCCCCACAAATGCCCTCCCATATAATTGCTTAAAGTGATTAAGCATTTCTATAGTGTAAGATGATGAAAGAACATTGCTTCCTTTTGAGATTGTTTTGCCAAAAGAAAGCTCGCCCATTATGTCAAATGGCTTATTTGATGTAATTAAATTAAAATTTTTATCTACGCTCCACATTAAATCCTTTGTGTTATTGATCAAAGCATTCAAATTGTTTTCATCAAATTTTCGCTGGGTTTCCATTTTTTTTATTTCGGAAATATCACTGAAATTTGATACCAAAGCATGTATTCCGGGTTCACGAAGCATATTGGTAATATTACCTTCGCACATAATCCAGTTGCCATTTTTATGCAAAAACCTTAGCTGAGCATAGAATGATTGACCTGGATTGAGCAGAATTTTATTCCTTTTCTCTAAATATCCTTCCATGTCCTCCGGATGAATAATTTTGAATAGTGGAATACTTAGAAACTCCGCCGAAACATATCCGAGTATTTTTGTAATAGAAGGGCTTACATAAATTATTTTCCCTTCTTCATTAGAAAGTATTTTTATGTCGCTGCTTTTTTCGATCAGGGAACGAAACAGCTTTTCATTTTGAGCTACCAGCTTTTCTGTTTCCTTTTGTATTTTCGCATTTGCAAACGTGTCAATGGTCAAAGAAATGTCCTCCGACATTTCTACAAGCAATTCAATTTCTTCTTTGGTGGCAAAATCGAGTTCGGCAGCATACAGGTTAAAGGTGCCAATAATAATTCCTGATTTTCTAATTGGTAATACCATGCAGGATCGGATACCATACTTTGAGGCAAATAACTTCCAGTTTTCCAATTGGGGGTCATTTTCTATATCATTGCAGATATAGTGCATACCCGTTTCTAAAACATGGCTTTGCGGACCTTTATTTTGAAGGGAAACTCTGGTAAATAATTTGATTTCTTCATCTGGTACACCACATTGATTAATAAGAATTATTTTTTTCTGCTCATTGTAAAACAGCCCTATCCACGCCATCTTTAATCTGCCGAACTCAATCGCTATTGCGCATGAATTACCGAAAAGTTCTTTTTCACTTTTTATATGAACAATATTCTGATTGATCTGGTTAATAAAAGCGTACAGACGATTAGCTTTACTTATTTTCTCCTCTGTTTCCCTGCGTTCCGTAATATCCTGTATAGTTCCATATAAACGAACGGGCTTCCTTCTTTTGTTGTACTCAAATTTCCATTCGGCATAACCGTGTCTAATAATACCATCCGTGCGAATGAACCTGAAATTAAAGCCGGAATCAGTTAATGTATCAAAAGCTTCTTTTGTTTTCCTTTGTGAGGAAACTGCATCATCGGGATGAATAAATGATAACAAGGTTTCGATGGATTGCCGGTTTTGACCTAGGGGGATGCCATATATTCTGCACGCTTCATCAGACAATAGAAGAACTTTGGAGGAGAATACTAATTCCCAGCTTCCAAAATGAGCCACCTGTTGTGCCTTTGCAAGCTGTTTTTCACTTTGTGCAAGATCAAAAGCTGTTTTCTTCTTTTGTTTATTTTCTTTTGAATCCTTTAATGCTCGTAGTACTTTGGTGTTCAAAGTGAACAATCTGTCTTTTAATACATAATCAGTCAAACCATTCTTAATCAGCTCAATGGATTTTTCCTCCCCAATTGTTCCTGATACAAAAATAAATGGAGTATCGGGAGCTGTCTGTTCGCGTATTTTAAGGGCGGTAAGTCCGTCAAAGGATGGAAGAGAGTAGTCAGACAATATAACATCTGGTTCAAAATCTTTAAGAGCAATGCCGTAATCCCTCTCATTTTTAACAATTTCTGATGTAAAATTGATTCCTCCCATTTTTAATTCGTATTGCAGAAGCTCAATATCATTTGCGTCATGCTCTACAATTAAAATTTTGGTTTTGGTATTCAATGGGTTGTTTGTCAAGGTGTTTGGTTAACGATCATCCAGAAAAGACCCAACTCGGTAATAACCGTCTGAAATTCAATAAAGTCGACTGGCTTTACAACGTAACTGTTTACACCAAGTTCATAACATTTTTTTATATCGGGGTCTTCCTTTGAAGAAGTGAGTACGACAACCGGGATTCCTTTGGTTCTTTCATCTGATTTTATTCTCTGAAGGACCTCAATGCCATTTATCTTGGGCATTTTTAGATCAAGAAGAATCAGCTTGGGCTTATTCTCTATTTGTCTTTCTGACCATTTTCCTTCGGCGAAAATGAAATCCAATGCCGCTGCACCATCTTTTATATGCAGAAGTTTGTCAGCTAAATTGTTCTTCTGTAACGCAGTGATAGTCATTTCAGCGTCGCTGGCGTTGTCTTCAACCAATAAAATTTGCACTTCTCTGTTCATGAATTTAAGACTTAATCAATGTGAAATAAAATACTGCTCCTTCGTTTACTTTTCCTTCCGCCCATACTCTTCCGCCATGTTTGGTAATAATCCTTTGAACAATGGCCAACCCTACCCCGGTTCCCTCAAATTCATCTTCAGAATGAAGGCGCTGAAATACTCCAAAAAGTTTGTTTATATACCGCATGTCGAAACCGGCACCGTTATCCTTTATATAATAAATTATTTCATCGCCTTTTATTTCAGAGCCAATTTCAATAATTGGTTTTTCTTTAAATCCGGAGTATTTAATAGCATTTGAAATAAGGTTTACCCAAACTTGTTTTATTGCAACGCTGTCTGCCTGAGCAGGGATTAGGGGTTGAATACGGAATTCAATTTTAGTGTGACCTTCTCCATTTCGAAATTCGTGACAGATATTCTCCACCATTTCATTCATCAGAATTTTGATCTTAACCAATTCTTTGCGTCCAAGGCGCGAAAAGGTGAGAAGGTCATCAATTAGCTGCCCCATTTTTTTTGCATTGCCAATGATATTACCCATCAACCGCTTTGCTTCAGTATCCAGTAGGCTTTCATATTTATCTTTATGCATCTGCGCATATCCAAGTATTGCGCGGAGTGGAGCCCGTAAATCATGAGATACGGAATAGGAGAATGATTCCAACTCTTTATTAACGGCTTCCAGTTGGGCCGTTCGGTCTATTTTCTCCTCGTTTTGAAAGGCCAATTCGTTATTTGCAATTATCAACTCCGCCGCTCTCTTTTCCTTCTCTTCGTTTTGAAAAGCAAGTTCTATGTTGGCAATGCCTAATTCTCCGGCCCTTCTTTCCTTTTCCTTATTTTGAAAGGCAAGTTCTTTATTTGCAATTTTTAATTCGGCAGCGCGTTTTTCTTTCTCAATATTCTGAAAAGCCAGTTCTTTATTAGCAATTATTAGTTCCGCCGCCCGTTTGCCTTTCTCTTCGTTTTGAAAGACCAATTCTATATTCGCCAGACCCAATTCAGCAGCTCGTTTTTCTTTCTCCTTATTTTGAAAACTAAGTTCTGTATTGGCAATGCTCAGCTCTGCAGCTCGTTTTTCCTTCCTTTGGTTTTCAATGGCTAGTTCTTTGTTGGCAATAATTAACTCAGCAGCACGTTCTTCTTTTTCTTCGTTTTGAAAGGCAAGTTCATGATTTGCAATGACTAACTCTGCAGCGCGTTTTTCTTTTTCCTTATTTTGAAACGCCAATTCTTTATTAGCTATGCTTAACTCGTTAGCACGTTTTTCTTTCTCCTCATTTTGAAACGCGAGTTCTTTATTGGCTATACTTAATTCTGCGGCTCGTTTCTCCTTCTCCTCATTCTGAAAAGCAAGCTCCTTATTGGCAAAAATTAATTCATCTGATTTCTTTTTGTCCAATTTATTTCAATGCATTAAAATGCTTTAAGTAAAGAACCTGTGCCGACTAAGGTATATCTATAATATGGATAAAGCCTTATATTTCCAGTAATAAAGAATTATATAATTCACTCATTTGTGCCGATTTTATAAAATGCCTGTAAAATGGCTCACAATGAAGCGGGAATGTAAATATCAATCCGAGTGCCCTTATTTAATTTACCTGTTGCGGTAATAACGCCTTTGTGGTTTTCAACAATTCGTTTACAAATAGCAAGTCCAATACCTGTACCTTTATATTTATCAAACTCGTGAAGGCGTTGGAATACTTCAAAAATCCGATCCTTATACTGTGGGTCGAAACCGATACCGTTGTCGCTAACAGTTAAGTGACAATAGTTGACTTCAGGTAAGAGATCTTTTATATTTAATATGCTTCCTGATTTAATTTCGCACTTTATCGTTATACGTGGAAATCGTTTAGGATATGAAAACTTTAGAGAGTTGCTGATAAGATTTTGTATGATCTGACGGAACTGGAAGCGAATAATGTTTGCATTGCAAAGTCCATCGACTTTGATAGTTGCTTTTTTTTCTATCAAAGTTTCCTTAAAATCCGCTATAACTTCTTTAACAATTTCAGTGAGAGTTGTGTTTTCGAAATTATGTGCTCCATTCTTTACACGTGAATAAGCAAGTAAATCTTCAATGAGCATCTGCATTCTTTTAACCGTGTCCATCATTCTATTCAAATAATCCTTCCCTTTTTCTGATAAATTTTCCTTTTCATCCCGGATTATAGAATCTGAAAAGTTTTTTATTTTACGTAAAGGTTCCTGCAAATCGTGGCTCGAAATAAAAGTGAATGTTTCCAATTCCTTATTCATTTTTTCCAGAAAAGTATTCTTTTCTTCAAGAGTTTTATAACTTTCATCCAATTCAGATGTTCGTTCATTGATAATATTTTCCAATCCCTTTTTTTCTGCTTTCCGTTTGCGTGTACTCTCTGTTATATCGGTAAAAGCAAGCAAAATCAATTGCTCGTTTTGAGATTTCTGTACAATTCGTTTTGCATTGAGCAACATTGTTTTCTTACCTATTCCGGGAAAAAAATGGGTAATTTCATAATCGTTGAAGTAATTATCTTTTTGAATAATACTTTCCAAAAGTTCGCGCAGACGTGGAATATCCCATTGGTGATTACCTAATTCATACAACAGATTTCCCTCCGTGTCTTTTTGGAGAACCATGAATTTTTTATAGAACGCTTTATTGGCTGATTTTATCCGAAGGTCTTTTCCAAGGATGAGAAAGGGCTCATGCATTGTCGCTGCAATGGCAATGGCAAAGTTATAAGTTTCCGTAAGTTGCTCGTTCCGTGTTTGTAATTCTTCATTTGTAGAAGTAAGCTCTTCATTAGTTGCTTCAATTTCTTCCTTGGAGGTTTCAAGTTCTTCATTCAGGCTCTGAAACTCTTCATTGGTTGAAACAATTTCTTCATTAGCAGCCTGCAATTCTTCGTAAGCTGTTTCCCTTGCTTCTATAATAGAATGCATTTCGGCATGCGCGCTATTCAATTCTTCTGCCAGTTTTTTTATTTTCCGGTTTTTTTCTGTTGAATTATTATTTGAGTCTTTACCATTATGACTATAATCATCCGCAGGCTCCTGTATCGTAAAAACAATGAGGAGAATCGGCTCCTCCCATTCAATATCAAGAGGATGTACCTGTAAAGTTATTGTCCTCAATGTGGAATCAAAATTCATTTCAATATCCGATTTCCTGACAGGCTTCTTTGTTTTAATAGCTTTGTGAATCACGGAACGCAATTCAAAAGCAAATTCAGGGCGTACCATTTTTAAAATATTCAAACTGGCATTACCTGAAGAATGCCTTAGAAACAAAGATGTGGAGCCTCTGAATTTAAGAATTTCCATATCCTTATTAATTATGGCACAAGCCGGCACATAATTGGAGAGAAGAGTGGAATCGATAACATTATCGAGTTCTGTTGAATTAAAGTGTGTGTTTTTCGATGCAACCTTGATATTTTTTGGAGTAATAGCCGTCCGTGGAAAATGAGGCAGCAGTTCTGGCACCTTACGTAAACCTGCATTTTTTTTCTTGGAGAAAATTGCGAATCTATTATCTACACGTGAAAAAAGCTGAGAAGATGTTCCGACAGTTTCTGATTGCCCCATCATTAAATATTTCCCCTCATTCAAGGCAAAATAAAAAAGCGCCAGTGCTTTTTTCTGGGCAACCGGGTCAAAATAAATAAGAAGATTTCGGCAACTGATTAAATCCAACCGTAAAAAAGGCGGATCACGCAGAACATTGTGCGGAGCAAACACACACATTTCCCTGATCTCTTTAACTATTTTGTAGTGATTATTGGTCTTCACAAAAAAGCGCTTAAGACGTTCTTTGCTGACGGGCTTTACATCACTTTGCGAATATTCACCGATTCGGGCATCATGTATAGCCTGGTCACTGAGATCAGTGGCGAAAATCTGTATGGGATTTTTTTTGCTTTTATTATCCTGCAATTCAATTATCAGCATAGCAATTGTATAGACTTCCTCTCCTGTCGAACAAGCAGGTACCCATATTCGTATTGTTTCTTCGGCTGTTTTGCTTTTAAGAATTCTAGGAAGTATTGTTGTTCTTAAATACGGGAAAATTTCTTTATCCCTGAAAAATCTGGTTACATTAATAAGTAAGTCCTTGTAAAGTATATCGACCTCCTGACTCTTTTTTAATAACAACCTGGCATATCCCTTTAATGTCTTTTCTCCGCATTGAAGCATCCTGTTTTGAATCCTTCTTTTAATGGTAGCTATTTTATACCTTCCGAAATCAACATTTATTTTTTTGTGCAAGATGTCCAGAACGGTCTTCAAAGCCGGATCACTATCTTCAATGGTCATGTCTTCCACCTCGTTTTTAATCTCTCGCCTCAAAAATCCACTTTTGCTAAAGCGTATAAATTCACGTGCAATTTCCTGTGGTGATAAAACAAAATCAACCACTCCCGATGCAATAGCAGATTGAGGCATGCTGTGTGCCTGCGCTGAACCATCCTGAGCAAAAGTCATGCCTCCGGCGTCTTTAATTGCCTTTAACCCAATGGTGCCATCATGCAGATTACCTGATAGAATCACACCAATGACATTTTCTTTATGAGTTAGTGCCAACGAGGAAAAAAGGATATCAATGGAAATGGCATTTCCGTCTTTCGACCGAGGAATCAATTTTATATGACCGTCCATTACCGTAATTCCTTTATTATAAGGAATTACGTAAACATTATTTGGCTTAATAAGTTCCATATCATCTATCTCCTGAACGTCCATTTTGGTTATTTTCGATAAAATGGAAGTGAGATAACTTTTATGATCCTTATTGAGGTGCTGTACAATAATATATGCCATTCCGGTATCATCCGACAAATTTTTCAATAAAGCTGAAACGGCTTCCAGCCCCCCAGTGGAGGCGCCAATGGCAACCACCGGAAAAGATTTTTTTTGGACCTTATAGGGCGCGTCAGATTGTTTTTTTTGAACAGATGATTTTTTTCTTGCCACAGGCCTGGGTTTTATCGCTTAATGAATAATACTTATACCTCTTGCAAACTGAGAATAAATTTATCTCGTGAAGGCTGTTCAAATTTTTTCCCCACAATCTTAGTAAGAATATAATTGAGCGTTTTTCTAAGTTCTGTCAAATCTGTCTTTCGAATGTAATAGTATGCTCCGATTTTGTAGAGAATGTCGGCAATCTGGTCGTCAAGAGAAGTGGAATATATTACTACCGGAAGTTTTTGAAGTTTTTTATTGCTTTTAATTTCTATAAGACATTCATGACCGTTTTTTCGGGGCATGTTGAGGTCGAGAAAAAGAACATCCGGAAGTTGTTCTGAATTTGCAGAAAGATAATTTATCAGTCGTTCACCATCATTAACAGATTTAAAATGAGTAGCGATTGGTAATTCCTCTAACGCTTCCTTAAAGAAAAAGCGATCATCTTTGTCATCATCTGCAAGAAGTATATTAAGAATTATATGCTTTTCTTTAGGTTTCATGGATTAAATTATTTGAAAAAAGTTATAAAATACATTTGGTCTTTTGTCTTTGTATTTAGAAAACATATCCGTTGAAGCCACTTGAAAATCCAAAGGAGGAAGGGAAATGGGCTGCTTAGAATGAATAAAAAATAAAGACAAAATAACGACCGAAGGTATCATTTATTCCATAGTTTTGGATTTTATTCCGATGAATGAGGTTTATTCATAGTCTAAATGCATTTCCCCCAAGAAAATTAAAAGGCAATTGCTGCTTCTACCATCCAACCTTCGAATTGCCCTCCTGAGAGTATATTTGTATTTAGATAATTCATATATATCTGGTTAACATATTCTGCTTTCAACATTAAATTTTTGGTAAGAAACCAGCCGACGGAACCTGCTTCGCGTTGGATTGTTATGTTTTGGGCAATACCTTGCATTGCTGCTGTAACAGTGTTATATCGGAAACCTACCCAAAAGTTTTGTTTTTCTCTTGGGAATCTGTAAATAAGATCGGCTGCTAATTGAGTGGCCTGACGTGAGGTGGTTTCTATAATTGTTCTACCGGAAGCTATTTCGTATGTCCCAAAAAACTCCAAGCCTTTGTATTTCAGGAAAAGATTGCCCATTGTGGTCATTACTTCTTCACTAAAACCCGGATTGTACCTTCCTGAGAAAGGGTTGTAATCATTGGCATCATTGAGTGTCGTATTACCCGCTACAGTAGCATTGGACATGACATTGAAATAATGTGATCCGGTACGGTCTCCTCCGAACAGGGTATTACTGTTAGCACTTGCATCAGAATAGAATGAACCACTTATTCTGACGCGAAAATCCCTATTTACTTGCCTGTCATAGCCTATCTTGCCATGAAAAGCGGGTGCGTAGCGATTTGTTTTTCCTGTTGCTGAATCAATTTTTGTTGCAGAGAGAACTGTTGGATCGAGCTCTCCATTTGTTATGCCTCCCATAATAAAAAGTCCGCAATTCGAATGATAGTATATTTCACCACCAATTTCGGTGGCAAATTCGTCCATAATGTAGTTATCCATAAAAGGATTAAACAACGTACTTCCTCCGTCTGATCTGCGAAAATGCTGGTCACCGTAATCCACATCGTATTGACCTATTTTTATGGTGATATTCTTCATTAATTTATCTATAAATTGATTATGAAGGATTGTCAATTTATCGATCTGAACATATCCCCCCTTTACCCAGGTATCCTCGTGGTGTCTGGATGCAAGGTAAGCCGTCAGGTTTACCCTTATGCCATCGGATAATTGTGCGTCAATATTGAGGTTAGCCATTGCCAGATCAAATCCATCTGTAAGGGGGACAAGACTGTTAATATTGCCAATGACTCCGGTTTTTGACATTACCGGTACTGCAGTGTTCTGATCTCGTAAGGCCTGAAAATCCTGTTCAAAATTCCCTCCGACTTTTACTTTCATTTTTGTGAAGGGAGTGCTGTCTTGTTTGGTTGTTTCAAACATATTTACGCCATCACTGTTGTTTGGACGAAAGTATTGCATTTCCTGGTTTTGTGCGTTTGATATAAAACCTCCAACTACCATTATTGCTGTCGTGAACTGCCTGATTTGTTTAAATGGTTTTTTCATTCTTGTTTTATTTAAAATGTTGTTAACTATTACTTGCCGGATTGGTTTTTATTACAAAATTTATTTTAAAGTTGATTGTGATTTCGTTACCAGTCTTTAGCGTTCCAAAAAGAGCCACCGGGGGATCAATACTATAATCGGTCATTTTTATTGTCTGAGATCCCTCGAATCCCAATTTCCCATTTTTCTGCATGAATATCTTTACTTGCATGTCAACAGGTTTGCTTGCACCAGCTATACTCAGGTTGCCTTTTGCGGTAATCATTTTATCATTTAATATGGGTTGAATTGATTTAACAGGTAACGTCAGCGTGAAGATAATTTGCGGATTCACATCCGCTTTCAGGGCTTTATAGGTATTGTTATTCATTATAGAACCCTCGGAGCTTTTAATGGAGTGAACATCCATTTTTATGTTGATTGCTTCTAAATCAAAACTGCCATCACTATTTTGATTGATAAGGGCATCACCTGATACTATTCCAACTTTTTCATTCCAGTTGTGAAGATTGGACGTACCATTAATGCTAACTGTATAATCTTTAGAAAGTGTGTAGGTCCTTTTATCTGAAGCTGTTGCGCAGATAAAAAGGATGAAAATTGCGATCAGTGAAGGACATTTGTTCATGGATTCATTTTTTCGAAAACTAATCCCGCGGTAATACCCTGGGCCAAGGCAAGTGCAAACCAGGTGCCCACCATAGTCAGCGATACATTCATCGCGCTATAAATGAGCCACATCATTGGAAATGTAGCAATCAGCGCATATGTTAATCCGAATTCAATACCACGGGTAAGAAACGAACCCGATAGAATACCTTTAAACCGGGACCAAAACCAGGATAGGGCTGAACTTATTATAAAAGGATGTATGTAAAAAAGCATAATTCTATCCGACTGCGTATTAAAAGCGGGATCGAAGTATTGCAAGGCAAGACCAGGGAACAGCCAGATAGTTATGTACAATCCGAAAACACTGAAAATTAATAATGCCACTCCCGCGACTAACCCTGATACAAATACTTTTTTCATGATCTAACTTGTCAGTATCACTTTCAGGGCCTTTTCTTTTGCAGCGTTTCCAAATGTATCATACGCCTTAACTATCTCGTCCAGTTTGAAATGGTGAGTAATGAGTTTCTTGGGTTCAAGTTTGCCAGATTGTACAGTTTTAAAAAGCATGGGTGTGGTTGAGGCGTCCACGAGACGTGTGGTGATTGTAATATTCCGAGACCATAATGTTTCCATGTGCAGGGTTACACTTTTTCCATGAACTCCAATATTCGCTATATGACCGCCCGCGGCAACAATTTCCTCACACAATTCAAATGTTGCTGTTGCTCCAACCGCTTCGATTGCCGTATCAACTCCTTTTCCATTTGTCAGGCTCATTATTTTTTCAACTGCATCTTCCTTCGCACTATTGATCGTATGAGTTGCTCCGAAAGTTTTTGAAACTGCGAGGCGATTGTCGTCCTGATCAATCATAATTATGTTGGCCGGAGAATAGAATTGAGAGGTTAATAATGCAGCCATACCTATTGGCCCGGAACCTACGATGGCTATTGTATCACCTGGTGATACTTTTCCATTTAATACACCGCATTCAAAACCTGTGGGTAAAATATCGCTTAACATTACCAGAGCTTCTTCATCAGCACCTGCTGGTATTGGATATAGGCTATTGTCTGCGTAAGGAATCCTTACATATTCTGCCTGACAACCATCAATTAGGTATCCTAATATCCAGCCACCTTTTTCACAATGGGAGTACATTGCTTTTTTGCAATATTCACATTTGCCACAAGAGGTGATACAAGAAATAATGACATGATCTCCCTTTTTAAAATTGCTTACAGCACTTCCAACTTCATCTATAATGCCAACACCTTCATGCCCAATAATTCTTCCATCTGTAACCTCCGGCAAATCGCCCTTCATTATGTGCAAATCTGTCCCGCAAATTGTTGTTTTCAATATTTTTACAACTGCGTCTGTTTGTTCTTTTATAGTAGGTTTTGGTTTTTCTTCCCAGATTTTCTTTCCAGGACCATGGTAAACTAATGCTTTCATTGAATGTGGTTTTAGTAGTGTGACTAATTATAAATCGGGAAGACAAAGGTTGTATTACATTCTCGTTGGGGAGTTACATAACCGTAAAATTATTTTGCAACATTCACACATTTTATTGCTGAGAGTAAAGAAACAGTTTGGTTGAAGTTTCTCATATATTTTTATAAATAGCTTTAAATGAGTGCTAAATGGAGTAAAATAATTATATTCGAGATTGATCATTTCACATGAATCCCATTAGAACGAGAACTGCCGAATATTCTTTGCTTGCTGATAACATTATTCTTTGCAGGATACTTGAAAATGTCAATATACAACCAGCTGATATTAAGGAAAACCTCGGAGTAACCCTTCAACTGGCTGACGGAAAGCCTTATGTAGCTTTAGTAGATGGAAGAGGTGAGAGTACTATTACCAGGGAAGCAAGGGAGCTTGCTGCGAAACCGGAATCTTACCTATTACAATTAGCCTCGGCCATAGTTGTCAACACAACCAGTAGTCGTCTCATTGTAAATTTCATCATCAAATTCTATAAACCGCCTGTGCCGACCAAACTCTTTAGTGATATAGATTTAGCCTTGATTTGGCTTAAAACACGCCTAAAGTAGAAATGAGCTTTTGGGCAGTTCCCAGAGATTTCGCTTGATGGCTTCTGTTGGGAAATAGCCCTTCGCTCATAAGATCGTATAAAGCAAATAAACATTGAGCAGGAGAATAATTGCTGAAACGCTCCAGGCCACTATTTGAAGTGGCTTTTTGTTTGCAAATGGTCCCATCTGGTCTTTATTACTGGTGAAAATGACCAGCGGAATGACCGCGAAACTCAATTGCATGGATAGAATAACCTGGCTTAGCACCAACAAATTGGCTGTTCCATGTTCTCCATAAAGCAGGGTGACTATAAATGCCGGTACCACAGCGATCATTCGTGTGATAAGCCTGCGTAACCAGGGTTTTAAGCGGATATTCAGAAATCCTTCCATTACGATTTGTCCGGCAAGTGTACCTGTTAAAGTAGAACTTTGTCCGGAGGCAAGCAGTGCAACTGCAAACAGGACACTTGCTAAAGTGGCGCCCAAAAGGGGCGTCAGTAACTTGTGCGCATCCGTAATAGTGGCCACTTCCTGGTGGCCGCTTGTATGGAAACTTGCAGAGGCTACGATCAAAATCGCTGCGTTGATGAAAAATGCAAACATCAGTGCGACTACACTGTCGATATTGGCAAACCGGAGGGCTGTTTTTTTCCCTTCCTGTGTTCTTGGGTAATCCCGTGTTTGTATAATACTTGAATGCAGGTACAAGTTATGAGGCATCACGGTGGCGCCAAGGATGCCGATAGAAATATAGAGCATCGAAGGGTTGTTGATAATTTCAGGTTTGGGTAACAGACCGTCTAAGATGGGGAACAATTGAGGGTGGGATGCGATTATCTCAAAGGTAAAAGTGCCGACGATAATAAGGATGAGAGCCGCCACAATGCTTTCAATGAAACGGAAGCCTTTGTATTGAAAAAACAAAATGATCAGCACGTCCAGGGAAGTGAATGCTACGCCCGCTATCAGTGGAAGACCGAACAAGAGGTTCAGTGCGATTGCAGATCCGATCACCTCTGCAAGATCGCAGGCTGCAATGGCAATCTCGCAAAGTACCCACAGGCAAAAACTGGTAATGGGAGAATAGTGATCTCTGCATGCCTGTGCAAGGTCCCGCTCAGTAGCTATTCCGAGTTTTAAAGCAAGGTGTTGCAGCAGGATGGCGAAGAGATTGGAAATAAATATTACGGACAATAAGGTATATCCGAATTTAGAACCACCGGCTATATCTGTGGCCCAGTTTCCCGGATCCATATATCCGGCGGCAATCATCAGGCCTGGTCCGGAAAAAGCCAGGAACTTTTTCCAAAAACTTCCTTTCCAGGGAACCTTTACGATCGGGAAATTGTTCATAAGGTGTAAACGTATTAAAATAATATGACATAGCAAATTTTATTTATTAGTCACGACTAATAAATAAAAGATAAATTGTATATTTGTTTTTGGGTCGTTCTAAGTTTATATTATAAATTTGAGCAGCCTCTTCCAGGCAAATTATATGGCACACACTCTTTCCGAAGAAAATTATCTTAAGGTAATCTATAACCTGGGAAAACAGGGGAACGAGAAGATCAGTCCTACTGCTATAGCTCAGGCTCTTACGAATAACCCCGCCTCTGTGATCGATATGCTTAAAAAGCTGGGAGATAAAAAACTGTTACATTATGAAAAGAGCAGGGGAGTGAAACTTACGGATAAGGGGAAAAAGACCGCTCTTTCGATCATTCGCAATCATCGGTTATGGGAGGTGTTTTTGTTTGAAAACCTGGCGTATACCTGGGACGAGGTTCATGCTATTGCAGAACAGCTGGAACATGTTCATCATGCCGAGTTGGCCGATAGGCTGGATAAATTTCTGGGCTTTCCTCCCTACGATCCCCATGGCGACCCAATTCCTAAATCGAATGGGGAAATGCCCAGCTTATCTAGTTTCACACTACTGGATGTGGATTCGGGCAAAATCTGCAAAGTGGTTGGTGTCAGGGATACCTCCGTTTCTTTTTTAAAATACCTGCAAAAATTAAACATCGGAATAGGAACATCCATCAGAATGGTTGACAAAATAGAATTTGATGGATCGATGAACATACATATCGAAAAGGGTACTCCGGTTTCTGTCTCGAAAAAATTTGCGGAAAGTTTACTCGTGAAGTTTTGTTTGCTATTGTCACTCGGTTGTTTATTCTTTGGCGGCCCTGCTGTAAATGCCCAAATCATTACAACGATTGCCGGAGATAGTGTTCAGGGGTATAACGGAGATAACATTCTGGCCAATCAGGCAGAACTGGCCAGTCCTCAAAGCCTGGCTACTGATACTTCGGGCGATATATACATTGCGGATTTTGATAATAACAGAATTCGGAAAATAACAAAAAGTACAGGTTTATTAACTACTGTTGCCGGAACAGGAGTGGGCGGCTATTCGGGGGATGGGGGCCCGGCGGTCGCGGCTGAATTAAATTCCCCCGTTGCGTTGGCAATAGACCTGTCAGGAAATTTATATATTTCCGATTTGAGTAATAATCGAATTCGCAAGGTGGATGCTGGTTCGGGCATTATAACTACCGTTGCCGGGAATGGCTTGTTTGGGTATAGTGGAGATCGGGGTTTGGCTACTGATGCTACATTTAGAAGTCCTTATGGCATTTCGCTGGATTCATACGGAAATCTGTTTATAGCGGATAATGAGAACAATGTGATCCGTAAGGTGACGGCTGGTACCGGAAAAATAACAACGGTAGCCGGAGATAGTATCGCAGGCTATAACGGGGATGACTCCGCAGCCATTGTTTCTCAATTAAATTATCCAACGGGTGTTGTTTCAGACGCTTTTGGAAATATATACATAGCAGACTGGGGGAATAACCGTATTCGCAGAGTTGATGCGATAACGGGTATTATAAGCACTGTAGCAGGAAATGGTTCTGCGGGTTATAGCGGAGACAGCTCTGCTGCCCTTTCAGCTCAATTAAACATGCCCTACGCAGTTGCCTTGGACAAAAACAATAATTTATACATTATAGATAATATCAATAATGTTATTCGTAAAGTCATAAACGCCTCAGGAATAATAATCACCATAGCGGGAAATGGCACATCGGGTTATAGCGGAGATGATCTCCCGGCAACCTTGGCTCAATTAAATCTTCCTTCTGGTATAGCGTTTGACCCCGCCGGGAATTTATACATTGCAGATGCGGGTAATAACCGTGTCCGGGAAGTTAACAATATCGTATCAAGCCTGAAAGAATTATCGGCCGGTACCAGGGACGTTGGCATTTTTCCAAATCCCTGTGGGGATTATTTTATTGTTTCGCTCGCGCCCGGCTTATCGGGCGAGCATCCGATTTTGGAGGTATTTGATATCAACGGCAAGTCCATACAAAGACAACTGTTACAACAGGACAAAATGATTATTGATACGAGCCATCTTGGGAATGGTTTCTATTCACTTCTCATCACGACCGGTGAAGCGGTATCCGTCAAAAGATTAGTCATTGTCAGGTAAATCGTAATTTATTGCTGTGAATAGAAAACTACTTTGATCCGGTATCGGCGTTATTGGCAATCGCTGTGTACCCTTTTTTTGATTTATACAGGTGGAGGTAGCAATATTTTTCTTTGTAACGTAATCTGAATTCCTCCCTGTTGACTTTCAATCGAAGAATAGATTTGTTCTCATTCTTTTTTTCAATAATAATATTTAATGCCCTTTTGGATTTAGCTTCTGTGGAAATGACAGAGCTATATATTGTTTTGTCGTTTAAAAGCAATGTTAATGTGTCCTTCAGGAAGCCGGTTTCACAGATCAAAATTAGATTTCCGCTGTTTTCTTCCCCGCATGGAAAACTTCCTTTTACTTTTTGAAATTCGGGTGTTATCACTAATCCTTTTTCAGGCGTGCAACTAAAAAGAAAAATTGCTGAAAATAAAATGAAGGAGCTGATATAAGACAATTTTGACACGTTCAAAGCTAACAAAAATAGCCGCTACTGCATTAACCGGTTTGTTATTTCGGATATTTCCTTCAATAGCAGCTCATCTTTGAATTGAAATTTTCCATCGACGGGCTGTAATTGTTCGTGAAATTTGTTGACCACGATCTTGCCGGCGATCGATGCTCCCAGGCGCTTTAAGATCGTTTCGGCATGTGTAATCGAGCCGCCCCCGCCCCCGAATGGCGAAGCGCTGAGCAGGAAGACCGCTTTGTTCGTTAAGATTTTGTATTTTTTTTCTACCCTTGAAAGCCAATCCATACTGTTCTTAAAAAAAGCAGGAATGGAGCCGTTATGTTCGGGAACGGCTATTACTAAAGCGTCTGTTTGATCGATGAGTTGTTTTAGTTTTACCGCATTTTCAGGTATACCTTCCGTTTGTTCTGTTTCAGAAGAATAGAATGGCATCGAAAAATTACGAAGGTCAATAACTGTGACATTGGCATTCTCCAATAAACCTGAAATGGCTACGATCAGACTTTGGTTGACGGATTTGGAACTGTTGCTTCCGGAGAATAATAATATGTTTTTCATGTGTTGTTTTGTATTTTTTTTATCTCTTTCATCATATGGCTGAATGCCTTTCCAATAACAATGGAGTATTTTTTATCTATAAATGTCTCCGGGCTCCTGGTTCTTTTATTTAAGATGGTTAAATAAAAGTTCGTATCCTCGTCGATGTCCAACGATACGGTATATAGCTGGAGGATGTTTTTAAGTTTTGTTGTATTTTTCATTCAATTTTAATGGAGTCTTCTGTTAATTCATCCATTTGCTTATGAATTCTTCCGGTTGAATTAAAATGCTCGTAAACATTCGTACAGTGAATGTTGGAAATTTCATTTTTGCCGCCCATTATCGGCAGTTTCAAAAAAGAAAAGACCTCGTCTTCCTTCAGCTGTTTCCCATCTTGTTCGAGTTCTTCAATTAACTCGGGTAAAAATATTTCATAATATTGTTCTGCAGACAGTCTGTTTTTTAAAAAGTCATTGGAATAATTGGAGAGGTGTTCCATGCTGCCAGTGCAGGTAGAAAGAAAATAAAGTTTATGTGACGGGTCTTTCAATACTAAATCTCCCATTTTAGTTATAACCATAATTTCCTTGTCTTCTCCTATTAACCATTTCCAGGGACTAAGTATCTCCTCATGGGAAAGGTGAGAGCTGTGAATGATGAACTTTAATATATTCAAGCTTGATTGGTTTAGTTGAATGAGATTTCCGGCCCATCTTTAGAGTTGGCTAATTTAAGCAATAGCTCAGCACTCAAGTGAGAATGATATAACTATTTATCAAAAGCATGTAATGCTAAAAAGATAAGGAGTTCTCATATTTGTCCGGTACTAATGACGAAACCGATGGGCGAATTGCAAACAAAATTGAAATCCCGAACTACGACTCATCTGAAAGAAGGAGATGCTGCACCTGATTTTTCAGGCACTGACGAAAACGGAAAGCGTGTGGCTCTGAAAGATTTTAAGGGGAAAAGACTCGTGCTTTATTTTTATCCTAAGGATGATACTACCGGTTGCACTGAGGAGGCCTGCAACCTCCGGGATAATTACGAAATGTTCAAAAAGATGGGCTTTGAAATAGTTGGTGTGAGTGCCGATGATGAAAAATCACATGAAAAGTTCATTCAAAAGAATGATCTTCCTTTCCGGTTAATCGCGGATACCGACAAAGCAATAATCAACGCGTACGGGGTTTGGGGTGAAAAATCCATATCGGGTAAAATAACGGAGGGACTTTTGAGAACGACATTCGTTATTGATAAAACGGGTAAAATCGAAAAAATAATTTCAAAAGTTGATACGGCTAATCATGCTGAGCAGATATTATCATCAACAGGAGAGGCTACAACGGGCTAAAAATTTAACTATAAAGCATGAAAAGGTCATTGATTATTATTGCAATTTTGATGGGATTGTTTTTCTCTTCGTGTATCATTGAAAATGGTCATCGCCACTGGAGGTGGCATCACCATCGCGAATAGGTTTAATTTCGTAATTAAAATGGACTACCTTTTCTGCTATTCCTCCTGTATGGTGGTAAAAGTCTAATGCATGTTTGTCTTCTTCATTTGCCGGTACAAAAAATTCCCGTATCCCATTGTATTTGCAATATTCTTTTAAGGTTAGGATCAATTTTGCCCCTATTTTTTTTCTTTGATATTCCGTTTTGATGGCGATATCATAAATCAGCAGTTCAGCATATTCTCCATAATACATAGGCAACTCGTAGGCTGTCAGACCTCCGATTACTGTATTTTTACAAATAACCGCATAGACAATAAACCCGGGTTTATCAAGAAGACTTTGCAAATAGGTTTCTTTGGGGGTGGCAGGATTTTCTGTTTCAAATACTTCCTGAAACACACAAACAAGTTCTTTAAAAAACAGAACGTCCTGTTTGCCCAACCGTTTTATTTGAAATTCATCTGTCACTTGCAAATTCCCGGCGCAAGGTGTTATAGTTAGCGGAGACTTTTTCCGTTATGTAGGACTTCTTCATTCAAACACTTAAAGGTGCAGTTCTTCTTATGAATGACTTTCACAATCACTTTGTCGCCTTTTTTCAAATTAAATTTTTTAAAATCAACTTCAACTGATTTTCCGGTAACGGCTTCTGACATTGCTTTTCCGTTCACAATTACCATTGTAATACAGGTAGTATAACCCTTTGAATAATCATTCTGAAAAAGGACATTCTGAAAAAGCAGGTTTTTTTCGCTATACGTGCCGGAATATACGGCTGTGTCAAGGGTTTGGGTCGATATTCCCCCGGCTTTTCCATATAATCCGGTCATCGCAAAACATACAAACACACTATATTTCAGACGGTTCATTGGCTTTTCGAACTTTGGTCACTATTAACCATCCAGACGATGCCGAACTTGTCGCTGAGCATGCCAAAATAAGAACCCCAGAACATGTCTGCAATAGGCATTGTAATCTGGCCACCCGCTGAAAGGAGTTTGAAAATTCTATTCGCTTCATTTTTACTTCCTGTGTTTACGGATAAGGAGAGGTGTTGTCCTACGGTTACTTCTCCCATCATTGGATTTGAATCGCTTCCCATCAGGAACGTTTCCTTGCTGATTGGCAGAGAAACGTGCATGATCCTTTCTTTTAAGTCTTCGGACATTTCTTGTCCTTCCATTGGCGGTATATCTCTAAATCTGCTAAGCCGATTAAAATTTCCACCAAATACAGATTTGTAAAAATTAAATGCTTCTTCGCAATTGCCGTTAAATGTCAGATAGGGATTTATGGTTGTCACCGGGGTAATTTGCCGAGTCACTTTTTTTGCAGAGGATGTCTTTTTTAAAAGCTTAGGTTTTGCTTTTGAAGCAGTTGCTTTTTTGCTGAGGTTTTTTTTGGTTTGTTTTTTCTTTGACTTTTTCATGTGTTTGTATTTTGATAGAACTAAGGTAATAAAAAAGGACTTTTGACGGAGCCGGTTTATTATTCGTTCATTGGTACTTCCATCAACAGCACTTCGGCATCTTGTGAGTTTGATTTAAATGATATTTTATCCGTATTCCAGATTCCCAAGCCATCTCTTTCATTCAAAACATTTCCATCGATCGTTACATCGCCCTTTAGGATGAAGGCGTAAACGCCATTTCCCTTTTTTTTAATGACGTAATCCGTAAAAAAGTCCTTGTCAAACTTGCCAAGATGAAACCATGCGTCCTGATGGATCCATACACCTGCATCATCCGCATCAGGTGAAAGGATTTGCTGGAATTTATTATGCCGGTCACTCGGCTTTAGCGTTATCTGATCGTAACGGGGTTTTACGTTTTTCTGGTTCGGGAAAACCCAGATCTGTAAAAATTTTACCGGTTTATCCTTATTACGGTTGTATTCGCTATGAGAAATTCCACTACCAGCGCTCATTACCTGAACATCACCATTTTTAATAACGGTTAAATTGCCCATACTATCTTTGTGTTCCAGATCACCTTCAAGGGGGATGGAAATAATTTCCATATTCTCGTGATGATGAGTGCTAAATCCCATACCTCCTGAAACCTGGTCATCATTCAGCACCCGTAATTTGCCGAAGTGCGTTCGTTCGGGATTGTGATAGTTAGCGAAACTGAAGGTATGTCTGCTATGCAGCCAGCCATGGTTAGCGTTTCCCCGGCTGTCTGCTTTGTGAAGGATTATATTTGCCATTGTAGTTGTACGTTTTTTAGTGTTTTTAGTAATTCCACGACCACACTAAAATTAAATCATGCAGGTTCAGAAACAAAATTAAAATATCTTTTTTTGCAAATATAGTCTTCAGGGCAAGGTGAGAATAATGTAATAATTCACCAACATTATGTAACAGTAAAAGATAAGAGATACCCATTTTTGTACCATGAAAAAATTATTATTAGCGGCAAGCGTAGCAATTGTCTTCTTATCCTCATGTGAGGTAGAGTACAGAGGTGATACAAGGTATCATCATTACTGGGGATACGAACATTCGCATTTTCCTGATCATCACGAAGCATATAATCATGGATATCATCATGATGAGCATGGTGGCGAGATTATCGGACCAAGGAGGTAGGAGGTCGATACATTGCGACCTCATTCAATGACTGAGCGATTGCTTATTTATTCAACATCTTAAATGCGGTCTTTGGAAGGAAGCGACTGAATTTATTCAGCCCTGCTGATTGACCAATATTCATTATATTTTCTCCGCTTTCAAGTTTTTCAATGAATAGCTGAGCAAATTTATCTGCCGGCATTTTCGGGACGGGTGCATTTTTGCTTAAATCGGTGTCTACAACCGGAGGTAAAACTTCAACCACCCTGATTTTTAAACCCGCTAACTGATGTCTGATGGACATTGTTGCAAAATGAACGGCGGTTTTAGAAGCACAATATGTTCCTAACGAAGCAATGGGCATATAAGCTAATCCGGAAGAAATAATTACAACAATTGGCTCCTTTGATTTTTTAAGTAAGGGAAGTGCCTTTTTAGTGAGTAGAATAGGTGCACTATAATTTATTGATATTTCTGTTTCTATATCCTCTTTCAATTTCTGTTCAGACGAATTAACAAAATCAAACTGGGTTCCTTTTCCGGCATTGTTAATCAATAAGTCAATTTTACCATAGGACTTTTCAATTTTAGAAATGGCGGCATTTAATTGGTCGCTCGAAGTGACATCCGCCTGAATGCTATCGACCTTGGGCATGGCAGTTTTTAGAGCTGAAATCTTTGCGGGATTTCTATCAATGGATACGATGGTGTTGTTATTTATTAAGGCTTTGGTAATGGCATATCCGATACCAGTTGCTCCACCGGTAATTACTATAATTTTATCTTTCATATTTCAAGAATGTTGGTTCGTGAATTTTTTCTGATATGATTTTGCCCTACTAAGGTAATTATTTCGCATTACTCAGGAGGTAATGTGTGAAAGTTGCAACTAACTACAAAAAGTTCTGCAATTGTGTCATGCGTTATCAAATTTTATTATTTCCTTCCTACTTTGTCAATTGGCCTGAAACGTAATGCACTCCAGGTATCGTCAATCGAAATAGCTGTTACGGTAGTGATACCGTATTCTTCACCTGTTATTCGAATGGTGTCCCTGTTAATATCCGTTTTGACCTTAGCTGTTCCTTTTGGGTATGCAAACCATAAAACACTATCTGATGCTATGTTTTTTAACTGATTGTTCAGGCAATCCAGATACTCCTTGTTACTGTTAATGAAAATCAATGTGTTTTCGCTTTGTTCTTTTTTGCTGAATGAAGTTTTAAAACCAAGTTTTACAAAGTCCTTTTCCAATGCTTTCGGTGAGTTGATTACAATACCGTTGTCTTTGAACTTAAATTTTTTGATGATCTCTTTCATCCGTATGTATTTTTTTTAGTTTGATAGGCTCTTAACAGGGCAATGCAAAACAAAATGTAGCACCTTTACCTACTTCCGCTTCTGCATATATCCTTCCTCCATGTTTGTTTATGATACGTTGCGCAATCGCCAAACCTACTCCTGTTCCTTCAAATTCTTCATCTGTATGTAAACGCTGAAAAACACCAAATAATTTGTCCGCATACTTCATGTCAAATCCTTCGCCGTTATCTTTTATCATATAGGTGACTTGATGATTTTTCCTTTCGGATGTTATTTCAATCAGGGAATTCTTCTTTTTGGAAGAATATTTTATACCATTTGAAATCAGATTGATTGCGACTTGCTTGATCAGAGCGTAATCCCCTTTGACCGGATCTAATGTATTTACTTTTATTTCTGCCTTATGATTCGTTGTGTTTTTTAAATCTGTTAGTATTTCCTCAATTAGGAGATTCATGTCAATGTCTGTTTCCTGAATAGGTTTTTTTCCCAGTCTTGCAAAAGTTAACAAGTCATCAATCAGGTTGTTCATCTTTATGGCATTATCCTGAACGGCTGATAATACTCTTTTCCCTTCCTTATCAAAAAGCGGGCTAAAATCCTCTTCCAGTATCCTTGTATATCCATCTATGGCGCGTAAGGGAGCCCTCAGATCATGTGATACAGAATAAGAAAAGGCTTCCAGCTCCTTATTTACTGCTTCCAACTGTTGCGTACGTTGCTCAATAACAGCCTGTTGTTCCATGATCTTTGTGATATTAATGAAAAAAGATATCAGGTAATTCTCTCCGTTCATTTCCATCAGCTCAATGGATGATACGGTATGAACTGTTGTCCCGTCTTTTGCGATGCATCTAACATAATCATTTTGTAGCCTGCCTTTTTCTTGTATGATGTAGCCCACTCTGACGGATTCTTCCCTATCAAGGATTCCTATTTCTACAGATGTCCGGCCGATGATATCCGATTCAGCATAGCCGAAAGTTTCTAAAAATTTCTTATTGACTCTTACATAGGTTCTTTTTCCCGGAGCGGTAGTTGTCATGCTCATGCAAACGGGACTGTTGTTGAATAAGGTTAAAAGTCCCGCTCTGCTTTCCTTGAAAAGCTTCCTGGCCGTATCCAGGTTTTCAACAGTAATCGTATCAGAAAATAAGTCCATCGGCAATTAGTTTTTAATGTTCATGACACTCTGTCCAGAGTAACAACAAGTAAAAATCGTAAAAATATTTACGATTTCACTTGTTTTATGAAAAAGTATTTCAATATCTTTGTGATATCATATTAGTATCAATTAAAAATTAATTAAAATGACAACTGAAAAAACGATCAAACCGCTTTCCGCTTATGGAGTACTCCTGGTCTCTATTTTACTGATTGGTTTTGGAATATATTGTGTCGCCCATGAATTTTATTCCGGAATGATTTTACTTTTTTTTGGTCTTTCGTTATTGCCGGGACTAATTATTGTAAATCCTAATGGGGCAATAGCCCTTATACTTTTTGGTGCGTACAAAGGAACGGTAAAAGAAAATGGATTTTTTTGGGTTAATCCCTTGTTTGTTAAAGTCCGTATTTCTCAACGTGCAAGAAACCTAAGTGGACAGATTCTGAAGGTAAATGATAAATTAGGAAATCCTATTGAAATTGCTGCGGTAATTGTATGGAAGGTAGAAGACACCGCTAAATCTATTTTCGAAGTAGATGATTATTTGAAATATGTAAACATTCAGAGCGAAGCTGCTGTCAGGCATCTGGCCGGCGTTTACCCCTATGATAATATTGAAGATAATCAATCGGATATTACTTTGCGTGGGGGTGCTGACAAAGTAAATGAAATACTGGTAACTGAACTAAATGAACGTCTTGGAAAAGCGGGTATAAATGTATTAGAGGCACGGATTAGTCATTTGGCTTACGCTCAGGAAATTGCAGGAGCTATGCTAAGAAAGCAACAAGCCTCGGCTGTGATTGCGGCAAGACGTTTAATTGTGGAAGGAGCAGTAAGTATGGTAGAAATGGCACTTACTAAACTTTCAGAAAGAGAAATCGTTCACCTGGATGAGGAACGTAAAGCTGCAATGGTAAGTAATTTATTGGTTGTTTTGTGTGGCGATAAAGAAGTGAGTCCGGTAGTAAACACAGGAACCTTGCATAATTAAAGGATGGCAGAACGAAAAGCATTTATATTACGAATCAACCCGGATACTTTGAAAGAGCTTGAAAAATGGGCGTCTGATGAATTCAGGAGCGTTAACGGACAGATAGAGTATTTGTTGCAAAAGGCCATCCTTGATAATAGCCGGGGCAAATCAAAGGATAAAAAAACGGATTCAACTAAATAAGTAATAAAAAAACAGATCATGGACCTAAAGAACGACGTAATTGAAATTCCGTATAGTATACGGATACTTTTTTTGCCTATCTATCTAGGCGTTTTGCTTACGCTGCTTTCTAATCAATTTTTTAAAGCAAATTCTGTTCAGACTCTGGGCCATATGAGTATACCCCGAATTTGGTTAATCATCCTGTTTGGTATTTTATTTTGCTTTGTTTTGTACGTGATTATTTCAGCAGTCATGAAACTAATTACAAGGAAACCCGGACTTATTATTAATAATGAAGAAGTAATTGACAAAAGCAGTATTCTTGGCGCAAGAATTTTATGGGACGACATTTCTGATATAGAAGATGTTTCCGTTGGGCGCATGACGTATATTCTTGTTTTTGTAAACAATCCTGAAATTTACATTTCTCAAACAAGCAATTTATATAAAAAATCAGTAATGAAATTTCGTTATATGAGGAAAGGAACGCCTTTTTTTCTTAATAAGAATCACTTAAACTACAGTCAGGGAAAAAGGGGACTCACGGGAATTTTACATGAAATACTGGAACAGAAAAAGGCTGCGCGGTTTGGTGTTTAATTATTTGTAAAATAATAGCCTGGCCTAATTTGCCGGGATATAAATATCAAAGGTTGCTCCTTTTTTTAGTTCGCTCGTAGCGATGATGATGCCGTTGTGATTTTCTACTATTTTCTTAACGATGGCTAGCCCGATTCCTGTACCTGCATATACGTCTTTGTTGTGAAGTTTTTGGAATACTTCAAAAATTCGCTCGCTGAAATGAGGTTCAAATCCGATGCCGTTGTCCTGAACAGTGATGTGACAATAATTTTTTTCCGGTGAAAATTTTTTATTATTTAATTTACTTCCTTTTACAATTCTGCTTTTTATTATTATGTGTGATGGCACATCAGGTTGTGAAAATTTGAGCGCGTTGCTTATCAAATTGTACATGAGCTGGCGAAATTGAAAAACAATAATGTTGGCAGAGCAGAGCTGATCGGCTTCGATGCTTGCGTGTTTTTCAAAAATGGTATCTTTTAATTCGGCTGTGACCTCTTCAATAATTATTTTCAGTTCGGTTTTTTCAAATTTGAGTTCGGTAGTATTGATACGGGAGAATGCAAGTAAGTCGTCGATGAGTTGTTGCATTCTGCCGGCCGCTAATTGCATCCGTTGAAAATTGTATTTGCCATTGTCAGATAGATTCTTATTCTCATTTTCGAGTATTATCGTGACAAAGGTTTGTATTTTACGAAGAGGTTCCTGCAAATCGTGGCTTGATACGTACGTAAATGCTAATAGCTCTTTGTTGGCAATAATTAACTCTGCCGCTCGTTTTTCTTTCTCTTCATTTTGAAAGGCGAGTTCTTTGTTGGCAATGATTAACTCTGCCGCTCGTTTTTCTTTCTCTTCATTTTGGAAGGCGAGTTCTTTGTTAGCGACAATTAATTCGGCTGCCCGTTTTTCTTTCTCTTCATTTTGAAAGGCTAGTTCTTTGTTGGCAATGATAAGTTCTGCCGCCCGTTCTTCTTTCTCTGTTACCTGTTTCTCCAGTTCTGTGTTGGCAATAATGAATTCGGCTGCCCGTTTTTCTTTCTCGTGGTTTTGGAAAACGAGTTCTTTATTGGCAATGACTAATTCTGCTATTAGTTTCCCCTTCTCTTCTTTTTCAACAGCAAGTTCCCTGCGAACAGTGCTTAGCTCGTGTCTGTCCAATTTAGTTGTATCCGTCATCATTTATTGTTTTAACAGACTCAACTGTGCAAATTACTTTGCACAGTGAGTACAAAATTATCTCTGGTGGGTAATGTTCTTTTTTCCTGGGCTATATGTATGAGCGTTTGATAAACGATCGCTTTAAATTGTGAAAAGATGGATGGTTTTCGAATGAAATAATGTGCCCCATTTTTGTAAAGCAGATTCACAACTTCTTGTTCAAAGGAGGTGGAAAAAATAATGACAGGAAGGTGTTTCAATTTTTCACTTGACTTTATTTCTGATAAACATTCAAAACCGTTTTTTCGTGGCATATTCAGATCAAGGAAAAGAACATGTGGGAGGTTATTCGCTTCGGTTGCGAGATAGTCCATGAGTTGTTCTCCGTTATGCATGGTTGCGAGGGTTGTGGGGATTGCTAAATCCTTTAACGCATCTTTAAAAAAGATGCAGTCATCCGTATCGTCATCTGCAAGCAGGATATTCAATTGGGTCAAACTCATTGGCTAAGGATGTATATTAATTAAGCGAATTTTTTCTACAACCTTTGTAAGGGCCTGACCGATGGCCTGTTGGAGTTGTGCCAAATCACTGGACTTGTGGATGTAATCGTTCGCTCCGATCTTGAAAAGATTGGCTATCATTTCCCGTTCATAATTCTTGTCCTGTGGAAATGATGTTGAAAACATGATCACATAGAGGTTCTTGAGCTTTTCATTTTCTTTTATCTCGGACAGGCATTCAAAACCATTTTTTCGAGGCATATTCAGGTCAAGAAAAAGAACATCGGGAAGGTGTTCCGAATGTTCGGAAAGGTATTTCATCAGCTCCTCTCCATCATTAACGATTGTAAGGGTGCGGGATATTGTTAGTTTCTCCAATGCCTTATCAAAAAACTGACGATCGTCAGAGTCATCATCTGCAAGCAGAATGCTAATAGGAGCTTTTTGTTGTAGTACGTTCATCAGATTTAATTAAATTTAGGGGCCATGGGAAGTGCGAAGAAATTATTGAACCAAAACAGAGGCTTGGAATTTTTCCGTTCCACTGTAAGCAAAAAATATTCTTTTTTTGGTTGTAAAATGTTTCCTTCAGCTATAAGCATAAGTGTTTGTTGAACTGCTTGTTTGAGATGTAAAATCTCAGTTGGTTTACTTATATAGTAATTTGCTCCGTTCTCATAAAGAATGTCCGCAATCTTCTTATGGAATGTCGTGGAATAAATAATTATCGGAAGCATTTTCAATTTTTCGTTTGACTTTATTTCTGATAAACATTCAAATCCGTTTTTCCGGGGCATGTTCAGATCGAGGAAAAGAGCGTGAGGAAGCTGATTGGTTTCACTTGTGAGGTGGTTCATTAGCTGTTCTCCATCGGCTACTGTTGTCAGCGTAATCGATAGTGAAAATTCTTTGAGCGCTTCCTTAAAAAAAGTGTGATCATCTGCGTCATCATCTGCCAGCAGGATGTTAAGAGAGGTTTTGTTTTGTTTCGGTTCCATAACAATTAGTTTTCAATGCGCGCTTACACATTACGAAGCAGCGCTTTATAACCGTGCAAGGTGAGGACTAAAAACCTGCTATTGTTATACAACCTTTGCAATAAGTTACAGAATTCACACATTAGTGTCGCAGCTTGCTGCGAGGGGGCTCGTTTCGCTCATTTGACCCTGATTACATCTTCATTCCTGATATTCTCCGATGCGTCCGTAACTAAGGAGTCACCGTTTTTCAAATCTCCGTATACTTCCATATTACTACCATTCGCATTTCCCTTATCAACTTTTATCCGTTTTGCCTTTCCGTTTTCTACTCTTACTACAAAAATGCCTTCCGTTGAAGAAACGATGGCGGTTGAAGGAACAAGAAACGATTTGGTGTTACGTTTTGTATTAAGTTCCACCTGGGCATACATTCCTGACAGCAGCTTTTTGTCTTTATTGATAACATCCATTTCTATCATCTCCGAACGGATATTTGTTTCAATATTTCCTGCCAGGCGGCTGACTTTGGCCGTGAACATTTCTTTGGGATAGCTTTTTACTGTAAATCTGACCTGATCGCCCAAATGCAGACTGCTTGTAAATACTTCGGGAACAGCAACCGCTAAACGAAGTATGTTTTCTTGTTTGAGTTTTAGGAGTGGTTTTTCCGAACCTTTGCCGGAAGGGCCTACATAGGCTCCCGGATGTATATTCCGTTCAGTTATCATTCCATCGAAAGCCGCTCTGACTGTCAGGTAATTTTTGATTTCCGTTGCAGCCTTATAATTCGAACGGGCAGAGTTTACCTCTGAACTATCCGACATCATTTTTGAAAGAGCAAGATCCAGATCGTTAGGAGAAACTGTACCTGGAGTTTTGCTCGTTTCATACAAACGGGAATAGGTGGACGCACTTGATTTTAAAATAGCTTCCCTTGTTTTAAGTTTAGAAGCTGCCTCGGCCATTTGAGATTCGAATTCGGGAGCATCCAGCAGGAGTAAAAGATCTCCTTTTTTAACCTCTGATCCGCGGTCAACGTGGACTTCCTTTACAAAGCTGTTGACCTTGGCATAGATATCCACTTCCTGAAAAGCGATTAATTCTCCGGGCAATGCTACCGTGTTTTCCACCTGGCTTTCCTCCAGCACAAACGTCTTCATTAGTTGTGCTTTTGCTTCCTCTTTTAGTTTTGGTTCCTTTGGACCGCAGGAATATAACGTGAGACAGGTGGCTGATGTGATAATAATTATCAGGTTATTAGTATTCATAGGATATTTTTTGGTTTTATTAAATAGTGTTGGCGCATAGGGTGGCTCTTGCAATTATTAGTCCCGACTGATAAGTTTTGGGTTATAGTATTTACTTTCCTTGTCCTCCGGATCCATGGAAGCGGATGTGATGGGGGATTTTTTCTGTACCATGGCAAATACCAGTGGAAGTATAAGTAAGGCAGCGAATGTGGAGGCCAGCAATCCTCCTATTACAGCTCTTCCGAGAGGGGCTGTCTGATCTCCGGCTTCACCCATCCCTGATGCCATCGGTATCATGCCGACAACCATCGCCAGACTTGTCATAATTATGGGACGAAGCCTGGTGGCAGTGCCTTCCATTGCGGATAGTTCGGCATCGTTGTTTTTGAGTCGAATACTCTCTGCGTTTGTTATCAGCAAAATGGCATTTGCTACAGAAACACCCACACTCATAATAATTCCCATGTAGGATTGCAAATTCAGTGTACAACCTGTTGCAAGTAATGAAATGAGACATCCGCAAAGAACTGCCGGAATGGTAGATAATACCACAAAGGACAATTTGAAGGATTGAAAATTAGTAGTCAACATTAAAAAGATGACGATAATTGCAAGTAAGAGTCCTGATTGCAGACTATCCAGCGTCTCCGTTAAAAGTTTAACCAAGCCTTTGGTGCTGACTGTTAATCCCCTTGGGGGAGCTCCAATTGAAGCAATGGCCTTATTGACATCTGCGGAAGCGCTTCCCAGATCCTTGTCGTGAATATTCGCCGTAACCGTAATCAGCCTTCGGGGACCGTCTCTGTCGTATTCACCTATGATCGTGTCAATTTTAAGTGTTGCTACATCTGCTAGTATTGGACTCGACTTATCTTTCATTAAAGGAATTTCGAGCAGGTCATTCATTTGTTTCATCTGATATTCAGGTACCTGTACCTGTACCTGATAGGCATATCCATTGTTCGGATCAAGCCAGTAATTTTTTTCCGTGAAGCGGCTGGAAGATGTTGCGGCAATCAATGACCTGGAGACATCTGATGCAGTTAGTCCAAGTTGTCCTGCCAGTTCACGGTTTATGTTGATCGTGATAACCGGGTAACGGATGGGTTGCGCAATCTGCACGTCTCTCAGGTAAGGTATTTCTTTTAGTTTATTCAATACTTTATCTGCGAAGACTTTCCCCTGGATCAGGTCTTTTCCGGCAACGGCGACTTCTATCGGCGTGGGAGAACCCTGGCTCATCATTTTATCTGTCAATTCGATTGGCTCAAAGGAGATTCTCAGATCAGGAATATCTGAAGCAATTTTTTTTCTGAGTTTTTCCTTAAGTTCATCCATATTCACTTTGTAGTCTTCTGCGAGGTTAACCTGTAAAACGGCCTCATGTGGTCCACTGTTGAAGATCAGGATATTGCTTGTTGCATAAGAAGAGGGCTGCAAGCCAACGTAGGCAGAAGATATAGCAACATTTTCTTTCCCTCCCACTGTTTCATATATCGCATCCAGTACCTTCAATAGCTTTCGTTCCGTTTGTTCAATGCGGGTGCCGTCGGGGGCTTTTATTCTCAGCTGAAACTGTGCTGTATTGTTTTTGGGTAATATGTCTTTACCTATAATCGCAAAACAAATGCCGATAATGGAAAATGTAAGTATCACGTAAATAAGAACGATTCTGCGTTTTTTTGCCATCAGTTTTTCCAGGCGCACCATGAAATTTATTTTGAATTTCTCAAAGCCCTTTAACTTTTTGACCTGGGGTTTTTCCTTCTCATAATCTTCACCCAATTGGATTACTTCGGTTTCGTTCATATTTATATCTGCGTGCAATTGAGGTGCATGATGTTTCAATTTTTCAGGCCGGAGTAGCCAATTAGCAAGAACAGGGACTAATGTCCTTGCCAGCATAAAAGAAGCAATCATGGAAAATCCTACTGCCATAGATAAAGGGATAAACATGGACCTGGGGATTCCGGTCATTAAAAAAGAAGGTGCAAACACGGCGAGGATGCATAGCAAGATTAATAGTTCGGGATAAGCGATTTCCCGGCAGGCAGCTAAAATGGCCTGCTGTTTTGGCATTCCCATCTCGAAATGCTGGTGTATATTTTCTATTTCCACCGTGGCCATATCCACCAGGATTCCAACTGCTAAGGCCAGCCCGCTTAAGGTCATGATATTGATGGTTTGCCCGCAAAGAGATAATAGCAGGATGCAGGTGAGGATGGATACCGGAATGGTGATGATCACAATCAGCGCACTTCTGCTGTCTCCCAAAAAAAGTAAAACCATGAGTGCAGTGAGTACCGCTCCGATTACTCCTTCTGTGACCAGGCTTTTTACAGCGTTCATCACGTAAACGGATTGATCGAATTCGTAAGAAAGCTGCACTTCTTCGGGTAAGAGGCTCTGCATTTTAGGCAGATCTGCTTTCACTGCCTGCACCACATCCCAGGTAGAGGCTTCGGCTCTTTTTGTAACGGGAATATATATCGCTCTCTTGCCATTTACAAGTGCATAACCAACTGTGATATCGGCAGCATCTTCCACTGTGGCCACATCCCGAAAAAAAACAGTTGGGCCGGCCCCTGTTTTAACAGGTATGTTTAAAAATTCGGGTACTTTTTCCAAAATCGAGTTGGTTGGAGTAATGTACATCATATTGCCTATACGGACGTTCCCGGCGGGAGTGATGGAGTTATTGTCGGCTAAAGCTTTGACCATTTCGTCCGGAGTTACATTACGGCTTCTCATTAAATCGGGATCTGCTTTTATAACAATCGTTCTTGCATTTCCTCCAAAGGGAGGGGGGGAAGAAACACCGGGAATAGCGGCGAACAAGGGACGTATTTTGGTTGAGGCTAAATCCTGCATTTGATTGAGCGATACACTCTTGCTTTTGAATACCAATTGTCCAACCGGCAAAGAGGATGCATCAAATCGAACTACAATCGGGGGTAATGTACTGGATGGCATCTGCGCTCTTGCACGACTTACCTGTACCGAAACTTCCGCTGCTGCCTGGGCCATATCGGTACCGGGATAGAACGATAATTTCAGAAGGGCCATGCCCTGGATGGCCTTTACTTCAATATTCTTTATTCCGGATACGTATAAAAACTGATCCTGATACCTTGTAGCAATAAGTCCTTCCATTTGTTGCGGGGACATTCCGCCATATGGCTGTGCTACATAAATGGTAGGCAGATCCAGTTGTGGAAATATGTCAACGGGTATTTTACGCAGGGCCAAAATGGAGAAAAAGAGTACCCCTACTACCAGTACCAGGATACTGATCGGTTTTTGTAAGGCTGATTTTATCAGGTTGTTCATTGTCTTTATTTAATTAAGTCATTCCCCTATAAGTCAGACTTGCACCAGCTAGTCTGACTAATGCCGCTACGCGGCGCTAACTATTAACTATTTACTGTTTAAAAATAAATTCATATCTCCGGCCGCCGCCGCCTTCAAAAGCAGGGCTCTCCAGACATTATTATAGGCAATGACAAGATCGGATTCAGCACTGTTCAATAAATAGCTATTTTGTGCAAGATCGGCCAGTGTAGCCAGTCCCGCCTTATAGCGGGCGTCGGAACTGGCATATGCTTCAGCCGCAGATTTTAATCCAACGGGTGCTTCGACAGCTTGTGATCGGGCAATGGAAATTTGCACCTGCGCATTATCAAGTTCGGCCTGAGCTTTCAGCCTTTGTTCATCGAAGACTGATTTTGACTCCAGAGCGTACATCTGTTCGCTTTTGTACTCATTATGCACCCTTGGATAATCCAACACGTTCCATAAAAAGTAAACCCCAAGCAGATAATTATAAGCATCGTAAGAGAGTCCGTCCGAAAGGTGTGCACTATAATAATTATCATTTGTGCTGGAAATTCCTGAACCTCTTCCCATTCCGGCAGCAATAAATTTAATGGAAGGCAGGTATGATCTCATAACCGCAGTGGATTTTGCAAATTGAGATTCTTCCTGTGCCCGGTATAATTTAAGTTGCAGGTTATTATTAATGTTCACACTGTCCTGAGTGGCAAATGCAGGGATTGAAGAAGCGTAATTCATACTATCAATTTCGACCATAGAATCATTTACTCCCAATAATTCGTTGAGCCTGATTTTCTGGGAGGCTACTTTGCCGTTTGCTTCACTTAAAATTATTCTAGCCTTTGATAATTCAGCATTAGCGAAAGAACTGTCGGTACCTGCTTTTAATCCTGACCTCGAGGCGGCGGTAATGGCGATTTTCAATTCTGCGGCGCGTTGCAGATTCTTTTCCTGTACACCTGCTTCTTTTTCAAATCCCAATAGCAAAAGGTAAGCGTCTGCCACTTTAATTTTGTGGCTGAAGAGTTCATTCTGATAGGCCAAATCGGCTTCATTTAACTGCGATTTGGCCAGGTTGATATTTGCCTTTATTTTGCCGAAATTAAAAAATGCCCAATCTACGGCTATTGTTGAGTAGGATCCATAGGCAGCGGAATAATTGTTATCCGCATGGATACTGCCTGATGTAGGGAAAGCAAAACCTCCATTTGGGATAAACGTTCCATTAAGGCCATTGGCGGTTGCATAAGTAACCTGTTCTTGCAAATCAAGAGCGGGCATGTATTCAAGTTTATTAGCACTTAAATTAAATTCGGCACCGCTCTTTCTAAACAGAGAGGCTTTTATCGAAGGATAATTCGCTTCTGCGAGTTTAAGTGCATCTGGCAAGGTCAATCGTTTATTTTGAGCATAGCAATTGACCGTTAGGGCATATATGTATATGCCCACAATTAATTTTCCGAAAGCATTGAAACGATTCATGTATATTTAGTTAAATAAATTGCAAACGAAATGGAGATGGCGAGAGGTCGGCCATCTAAAGAAATGAAATCAGAAAATCAAATCAGGAAACTACACTTGAGAATAAGTTTGTCAGGCTGTGAATAAACAGTCTGAACACGTGGAGCAGAATAAATGAAATACCGTCTGAATTCGGGTATTCTGTTTGGAAAAATTTGTCCGGATAATTGCTGCAACTTGCTTTTTAATACTTTATCTGCAAGATTAGTTGACGCAATAAATTTTAAATACCCACAGGAAAACTCTTTTTTGTTTTTCTTTACCGGTATTTCCAACACTTGTCCAAATGTCTTATGTGTAGTATCGGTAATATATGCACTATTGTTAATATATGCAAGAGAGGATATTAGAAGGTAGGATGATAATACCGTCGACACCGTGAAACAAACTATATTTTTTAAAAATCCAAAAAACATAGAAATAATTATTGTATAGCAAAAGTACAAAGAAATTATTATATACCTCAACAGGATTTTACCCTAACCGCAGTTTCAACCCTTAAAAATGGGTTACTATCGAATATCAGGGATATTTTTTACACTGTCTTTTAACTTTGGACTTCAGTAAAAAATGTTAAACACCACATGAGGACAATAAAATCAAGAAGTGCCAACCAAATCCTGAAATTGCTTTTTTTTGTACTTATTGCCGGCGCGGTCGTATTGAATGATGCCGGATGTAAAAGCTCAAAGGCTGCGAAAGCAAAGGCTGCAGAAGAGGCGAGGGCTAAGGCCCAGGCGGATGAAGAGGCCAGGAGAAAGGCGGACCGGGATGCCACCGCTGCAAAGGTGGCGGCAGATGCGAAGGCTGCTGCTGCGAAGAAGGAACCGTACGACAGGATTGAAAACTATTTTCAGCAGGTTGCCAATGCAGGAGATGTTACCAATGCCAACCAGGTTATTGCTACCGCACTGCAATCGTTTTTGTCTCCGGATATTCCCGTATTGATTATTATTTACCGTTCGGGCAGCACCGTCGATTATGATCAACCCACAACAATCGGTAAATACCTGGCTTATATTAAGGATCAGAAAAAGAATCCGAACAGCATTGATCATCTTGAAATGGATACTAACGGAAAAATAACAGAAGTAATATTACTAAAAAAATAAGTTATATGTCGAGGCAATCACTCATTTTCATAGCGTTGGTGTTCTGCGGTACTGTGTCCCGGCTCTTGGGGCAAGATAACGTCAGTCCTCAGCGGAAGCATGCAATCGATTCACTGGCACTTGAAAAGATCAGAGATTTGAGTAAGTATATCAGTATAATCGGGGATAAAAGCACTTCCTTTTCCGAAGCTTCCAGAGTAGTGAAACGGGCAGATGAACTTTTTGCACCCGGGAGCAAAATGGGAGTATCTTCTCTTGCAAGTCCTGATGTTAGTTATTTTACCGTGGATAGCTATTTTCAGCGTTTAATGGCGCTGAATTATATTAAGGTCAAAATAGATTGGTATAATATCCATTATATCAGTGATCTGGAAAAGCAGCCGGATGGAAAGTATGTAGGAGTTGTAACGATCTACCAGCGCTTCGAGGGGTACAGTGCGGAAGGACTGAAATATACGGATGTGACCAAAAAGGATGTGACGATTTACGTAGAGAAAAAAAGCACTCAGATTAATGGCATGCCCATTGATTTCTGGGATGTGATTTTAGGGGATATGAAAGTAACGGAAACAAAAAAGCAGTAAACAAACTTATACCGGAGATGTGAAATCAGTCAGATGGATTTTCGGGTTACTTTGTTTCTTATTTTATTTTACCGGCGACTTATGCGCTCAACTTATTACTCACTCTCTGGATGATGAGGTGGCTTTGTACGCGGCTACCAAACAGGTCAACCAGTTTTTCAGACGATTTAATAATGAAGAGTCTATTGACGGGACAAGGTATTATGAAAAGGATAGTCTTTACCGGAATCCTGCCACCAGAGCCGTTTTCCTGAATTTATTATTTGATAAGGAAAACCGGCAAATAAGTGAAGGTATAAAGCTGCAATTCATCCAGGAAGTCGGGCATCCTGATAAACCTGTTTACCTCGACTTTCATGGCGGAAATTGGCTTGCCGAGGTTTCTGCTATTTTTTATTGGGAAGGGAAAGAAGTAACTACAACGTTGTTTTTGAAATTGCAGGAAGAAAAGGTTGGGTCCAAATGGGTGATCGATCGTATATGTTTCAAACCCTTTCAGGAGTATTTCAGGAAGGATACGTTGGATACGGTTCATTTTTTGCATCCCTTGAGTCATGAACTTGAATTTATGAATTTGTATGATGTTTTTCGCGATGAAAAAAAAGTCTTGCAAGATTATACGGAACGTAATTTTACACCTGATTTCCTTGCTCTTTTCCTATATGAGGTAAAAAGAGGAAATCTTCGATTCAAAACGGTCAAGGATGTTGAGTTTCATTTTTTTCAGATCGATCATTGGTATTTTAAACTTTCGCAGTTTAACCGGAAAGGGTATAACACGGGGTGGCTTATTTCAGATCTGATAAAAGTAAATGCTAAAGAAAAGGATGAATTACTGAAGCGCATCTATAACAGGTATGAATAAAGCGGTCTTTCGTTTTTTGATCATTTTCATTTTTTCTTCCTCCTCTGGTTATGCTCAGAAAACCGAGCCGGTAAAAATGGCTCCCGAGGATGTCGAAAATTATAAAAGAGATGCAGTCCGGTTGATTTCATTTTTGGAATACTCCATGAATATTATTGGGAGTGATAGCAGTACAGAGGAGGAAAAGGAAGCGGTTATCTATTCCAGCTATTTAAAAATATTCAGGGATAAAAAGGTGCTCATTGAAGATGATCTGGATGGAAACAGAAAAGTGCCGACTTCCAAGCTTGTACAGGCGTACCTGCAGGACATTGCCTATTTCTATAAAAAAATTAAGTTCGCATTGGAGATTGAAAACATAGAATTTGCCCAAAGCGAAACGCGCTTTCCTTATTTCAAAATTACGATCGACCGGCACTTACGGGGCATCAATCTTGATCAGGATACTGTTGAAAATTTATTACGCAGATATGTCGAATTGAATATCGATCCCAGAGACAAGGAGCTTAAGATTGTGAGTATCTATACTACTCAGCCGAATGAACGGGAGGAACTTATTTCCTGGTGGAAGGGTCTGCCTGTTGAATGGCAAATGGTATTGACAAAGGAAGCAGCCCTGACTGATTCTGTTTCATACGAACAGCTGAAAAAAGTAAGGGGATTGGAAACACTTGACCTTTCGGGAAACACAGGTATAAGAGATTTCAATCCTCTTTCGGGATTGAGTGAATTAAAACAAATTAATTTGTCGGGGACTTCTATTGTTAACCTTGATGTGCTTAGAAATCTTCTTCAACTGGAACTACTAAAACTGGATAATACACCTGTTGTGACGATCCCCCCATTGATTTATTTACGCAAATTGAGTGCTTTGTATATTGATCATACCGGAATTTCCAGCCTGGACTTCGTTAAGTTTTTCCCTTGTCTGCGAAAGTTGTCGTGTGCAGGGACCCCTATCCATGATCTTTCTCCCGTTTCGGGATTGAAACTACTGGAGGAGTTGGATGTATCCAATACTGCGGTTGCTTCTCTGCAACCTATTGCCCAACTGAAAGGATTGAAAAAAATAATCTGTGATGCGACCCCTGTCAGTGAACAGGAAATTATTGAGTTCAGACGACAACATACCGATGCGCTGGTTATTTATGAATCGGAGAGGCTTGTTAACTGGTGGAATAATCTGGATCCCGAATGGAAATCTTTTTTTAAACAGCGTAAGCAACTAATGGATACTCCTTCTAAGGAGCAATTGACTGCTTTGGTCAAAATAGATTCTGTTGACGTTTCGGGTAATCAAAAAATTGTTGATTTGCTTCCTTTGAAAATATTGTCAAATCTTAAAGTGCTGCGTTTCAGCAATACCGGAGTAAATACACTTGATCCGCTCGCAGATATGCTTACCCTTCAAACAATCGATCTTTCAAACACGAAAATTAAGGATCTGGCTCCCCTCAAAGATCTTCCCAGGTTAAGCCTCCTGATCTGTGAGCATACGTCTGTAGATAGTTTACCACTTGCTCAATTTATACTGAGCCACAGGAAGAGCTGCCTGGTTGTATACAAATCAACGGAATTACTGGAATGGTGGGAACATTTAACGAATGAATGGAGGAAGACCTTTCGAAATTATCTGCGTTTGGATGCTTCGCCAACGGTACAACAATTACATCAATTAATAAAACTGGATTCTGTTGATGCCAGTGGTAAAAGTATAGAAAACATAGGGCCTTTAGGGGAGTTTTTATTCCTGAAATATTTAGGACTGTCCAAATGTGGGCTTGGCACCATTCCCGATCTCAGGGGCTTTGTCTATTTGACAACTCTGAATATTTCTGATAATCCGATCATTGACCTGCAACCGATCGAAAATATTTCGGGGTTAAAAAACATTAACTGCAGCAATACGGCCATTCGGGATCTGATGCCTTTGCAAAAACTTATTCACCTGGAAGTTTTGAAGTGCTCCGGTACGCGTATAAAAGACGTAGAACCGGTTTCGAAATTGTTTAATCTTTCTTTTCTGGATATTTCCAATACGGTGATCAAAAGTGTTGTGCCTCTGGACAAACTTAAAAAGATGAATACCCTGATCTGTTATAATACGAAGATTCCGAAAAGCAAAATGGATAAGTTTGTAAAGGGGCATCCAGCCTGTCGCCTTTCCTATTTTTAGGTATTTCTAAATTGGTGCCAGGATTATGTGCAATTCCTTTTTTTGTTCTTCACTTATTTTTGAGGGTGCATCGATCATAATGTCCCGCCCTTTGTTGTTTTTCGGAAAGGCAATAAAATCCCGTATGGATTCAACTCCCCCGAACAGAGAACAAATGCGATCAAACCCAAAGGCTATTCCTCCATGTGGTGGAGCGCCATATTCAAAGGCGTTCAGGAGAAATCCAAATTGTTCAAGTGCTTCTTCTTCCGTGAATCCTAAGCGTTGGAACATAAGGGCTTGTGTTTCTTTATTATGGATGCGGATCGATCCTCCTCCGATTTCGACACCGTTAACGACCATGTCGTAGGCATTCGCCCGGACTGCTCCTGGGTCATCTTCCAATAAGTGCAGGTCTTCCGGATTTGCAGAGGTGAAGGGATGGTGCATAGCGAACCATCGTTTGGCTTCTTCGTTCCATTCCAACAAAGGAAAGTCGATTACCCAGAGACAGGAAAAAGTTCCGGCATTCCGGAGCCCTAGACGGTTGCCCATTTCCAAACGAAGCTCTCCCATTGCTTTGCGTGTTTTGTTGGGTTCACCGGCGAGTATAAGCATTAAGTCGCCTGGCTGTGCCTGCAATACTTCACTCCATTTTTTTAATTCTTCTGCATTGAAAAATTTGTCAACGCTGGATTTAATCGTACCGTCCTGCTGGTAACGTGCATACACGAGCCCGGTCGCCCCTATCTGTGGGCGCTTTACAAATTCGGTAAGTTCGTCCAGTTGTTTACGGGTATATTCTCCGCAGCCCTTTGCACAAATGCCGATTATCAGTCCTGCGTCGTCGAATACTTTAAATCCTTTGCCTTTTACGGTGGAGTTGAGCTCAACGAATGTCATTTCGAATCGTGTATCTGGTTTATCGCAGCCATATAGTTTCATGGCTTTTGCATAAGTCATGTGGGGAAGGGAAGGAAGGTCTATGCCTTTAACGGTTTTAAATAAATGGCGGATCAATCCTTCAAACATATCCAGTATGTCCTTGCGTTCCACAAAGCTCATTTCACAATCTATTTGTGTGAATTCGGGCTGACGGTCGGCACGCAAGTCTTCGTCACGGAAACATTTTACGATCTGAAAATACCTGTCGAAGCCTCCTATCATCAGTAGTTGCTTGAATGTCTGGGGCGACTGGGGCAGGGCATAAAATTCACCGGGATTCATGCGGGAGGGGACCACAAAGTCCCGTGCGCCTTCGGGTGTGGATTTTATTAAAACAGGCGTTTCTACTTCCAGAAATTTTTGTTTATCCAGGTAACTCCGGGTTTCCATGGCTAGTTTGTGGCGGAGCTGAAGTGCTTCCCGTACCGGATTGCGCCGGATATCCAGGTAACGGTATTTCATCCGGAGTTCGTCTCCCCCGTCTGTATGGTCTTCGATGGTGAAAGGGGGTGTTAGTGCCGTATTAAGTATTTCTAATGTGTCGACAACTATTTCAATTTCCCCTGTCGGGAGTTTTGTGTTCTTATTACTTCGTTCGGTTACTTTTCCGATCGTGCGAATCACAAATTCGCGTCCCACTTGCCTGGCTTTTATGCATTGTTCCTTGTGCGTTTCCATGTTAAAAGCAAGTTGTGTAATGCCATAACGATCCCGGAGGTCAATGAAAGTCATTCCGCCGAGGTCACGCGAACGCTGTACCCAGCCACACAAAACGACTTGCTGACCAAGGTCTTTCAATGTTAACTCCCCGCAAGTATGTGTACGTAATTCTGTTTGTAACATAATGATTCATCAGATTAATAGTAGGGCAAAAATAATAAGAAATGCCCACGATTCCAGTTTTTTGCTAATTTGGTTGTTATGGAAACAGTCCTGAATGATGTGTATTTTATGAGGGAGGCCCTGAAGGAAGCCCGGAAGGCTTTTGATGCAGATGAAGTGCCGGTTGGCGCGGTGATTGTGTGCGGTACTAAAATTATTGCAAGGGGATATAATTATACAGAGCATTTGAACGACGTTACTGCCCATGCTGAAATGCAGGCTTTTACTTCGGCGGCTAATTATCTGGGCGGCAAATATCTAAACGAGTGCATATTGTATGTAACGCTGGAGCCTTGCGTCATGTGTGCCGGAGCCAGTTTCTGGACACAAATAAGCAAAATTGTGTATGGCGCCAAGGATGCGAAACGCGGCTATTCTCTGATTGAGAATAGTTTGCTTCATCCTAAGACAAAGGTCGTAAGTGGTATTTTGGAGGAAGAATGCTCCGATTTACTGAAGGAATTCTTTCGAAAGAAAAGATTGTTTTAATCGTAACTTAATTTACAGAAGAGTAGATGCTTTTTACTGCAAATGAAAATTTATCACTATCCTTAAGTTACTAATTAACGATAACTTTTTTAATTGTCTCCGTATTTTGAGTTTTCAAATTTACAATGTAAACACCGCTTCCAAATTTTTTCAGATCAACTTGTTGCGTGTATGTTCCAGAAAAGTCTGTTACTTTTTCACTGGACAACAATTGACCCAATATGTTTTTTACCTCCAGCAAGTAATTATCTTTTTTGTTTGAATAGATATTAATATTGAACAGCCCTTTGTTCGGGTTTGGGTATACCTCCAATAAAATGGATTCCTGTTTTTGCACCGGAATGCCGGTAGTTCCACTGATGCTGATATTATCCAGATACAACAGACTTGCATGCGCAGATATATTTTCAAAAGAAAATATTATGCTTGGTTGGCCTACAAGCCCGGTAATACTGCTAAGGTCGATTGTATTTGTTTTCCACCAATTATGGGCAGCGCTTTTTGTGAGATTATTCGGATAGAATATTCCGCCTGCACCTCCTGTTGTAGTGGTCAGGTTAGTACCCTGCATTTTCAACAGTGGCACCCAGGTGGTTCCGCAATCCGCAGAATACAGTATCGCAAGGGTATCAGTGGAAGCGCCGGCTGCAAAATCATAACTCAAACTTGGGCCGGAGACGTTGGAGAAATCGTATTGGGGTGTACGAATAGCATATTTTTTACCGGTATTGTCGCCACATACATTATCAAAATAAATGCAGGAAGCACTCTTTATATAGCCCCCAAACAGATTAGTGCCTTCCAGAGGAGGAATTGCCGTCCAGCCTAATGCAGTACTGTCCAATTGGTGCCAGTTAAAATAGCCATCACCTGCCAGCGTCCAGCCTGGGGGTGGAAATGTACTTTCTTCAAAGTCTTCTGTAAAATTAATTGGATGCCCTTTGCTAATCGTACGAAAGCTCACTGTTGTAGTATCGTTTGCCGGAACCGGATCTATCATGCCATTTGGCAAGGTGGTGTATGCTTTAAAGATATGCGCCCCCACCGTTAAGGACTGAAGAGGCAATGAGAGCGTATCTTTTTGTAAGCGAAGCATATTACCCGACCAGGGTATTGTATGGAGCGTGCCACCATCGACCTGGTAATTTATAGTTGCTGATTTTAGCATATTAACACCCTTATTCTGTATAGTTAAAACGGGTATATAAGAAGTGCCGCATTCTTCAGCCGGAGTTGAAACCTCCGATATTCCTGCATCATTGTCTGCATACGAACTGGCTAATTTATCCAACAGGGTAAAGCCCATATATTCCATCTTATATTGAGGGGCCTCATGTGCCCTGCTGTACTCAATAGCCAGATTAACAATAGCACCCGAATCAACAAAACGACGGTATAGGCGTGGTATAAAAGTTCTGTAATTTACCGCTGTATCCGTTCCGCTTGGGAGTAGTGGAATATTTTCAGATGAACCTACTCTGATAATAATAGGGATATACTTTCCATTTGAATAAGGATATTTTGGAGAACCGGGAGCTCCAAAGTCACTTAATAAAAAATCCGGTGTAAAAGCATAAATTCCCCGAAAACGCTTCCAGTTTATTAATCCATACATAAGAGCATATCTTCCTGCCCAGGACAATCCACAGATATAAACATAATCCGGATCAATTTTATACGTTGACATGGTAGCATTTATCGCCAGGGTTATTTTACTGGAATCTCGAGAGTTAGGCCAGGAATTAGTAATAACATTAGCGTTAATTATAATAGCGTTCAGAAAATAAGGGGAGCTGAGAATAGAATCGATATTAAAACCACCTATCGTAAGTATAAGCTTGTATTTATTTGTCGGGTTATAGTTAGAAGGCACATAATAATTTATTAGACAGGTATCGCCATTACCATATACCGTTTTTGTAAAAGTGCCGGTTTTTTGTGCAAAAGAAGCCTGACTTAATAACACTACAATCCCTAGCAGAATTGTGTTAAATAAAGAGTTCGTTTTTCTCATACTGTAATATGTCAGATTTTTTTATTCAGTTTATTAGTGAAACTTGTCCCGTCATTTTTGGCGGGACTTAGTTGAACTTATTTGGTTCAATACCCTGCAGCTTGCTGTGAGGAGGTTCGTTGAAAACCATACTAGCTTAGCAGCGTCACATTCCTCCTCCTGGAAATCTTTTGTCCATTCACCAAAGTTGGTAAAATTAACATAAGCATTCGCCTCCAATAGTTGCATATTTATACCTAATAATGGAAATATAAATCTACAAATCTTTATAACCAAGAAGTTTCCAGTTTTCGGTGTATTATTTCCAACTAACGGCTTGTAAGAAATATTGATTGGAGCCTGTTTAATGTACAGTGTACATTTGAGTCGGAAAAGTATGCTGGTAAGGCCGAAAAGATGCATAAGCAAATTGTGAGATAAATTTTTAAAACAGCTCTTAGTATAACAAGGTTATATTTCCCGTTTTGTTAATGGACTGCCCATTAGATAAAATGGCCTCTAAGGAATACGCAAAAACTCCCGCATTGAGAACTTTGCCACGGAAGGTACCATCCCATCCCAGGGAGGAATTGGTGGTTTCAAACACCAATTCCCCCCAGCGGTCAAATACCTGCAGATGTATCTGGGTTATGCAATCGGAACCACGAACATACAGCACATCATTCTTGCCATCTGCATTGGGTGAAAATGCTGTTGGGATAAATACTGCTGAGGCTTCACAGTTGACAACGGTTATCAACACACTGTCTGAAGCCGAACAGTTATGTACATCCGTTATTGTCACCTTGTAATTTGTCGTCTGGGTAGGGTCTGCGGTGGGATTATAAATGGTATCGTTACTCAGGAATGTGGCTGGTTTCCATAAATAGCGAACTCCTCCACTGGCTGATAATTGAATGCTTCTTCCCTGGGCGATTGTCTGACTAACGCCAGCAGAAACAACTGGATCGGAAAACTGAAGAATACTATCCAAGGCTATAGCTGTACAACCATTTCCATCCGTTACTGTAACTGTATAATAACCTGCGGCCAAACCCGAAACCGTGCTGCCTGAACCCAAAACTCCGGCACTCCAGGTATAGGTTAACCCACCGGTTCCAGCAGCATTCACTGTTATTGCCCCCATTGTTTCTCCCATGCAAATGTTAGTTGTGTTTGAGACAATAGCGGTCGGACCATTGCTGTTTTGAATTGCAACCGTTGAAGTGGAAGTACATCCATTTGCCGGATCGGTTGCTGTTACCGTATAGGTACCCATCGCCAAACCGGAAGCAGTGGCACCAGCTGCTCCACTACTCCAGGTATAAGAATAAGCTGAACCGACAGCTCCTGTCACCAGCGCCTCTCCATCACTGTGATTACAGGTTGCTTCTTTCACTTCTGCAGTACTTACTATGGTGGGCGGAGTGACATCACTTGTTACAATAACCGTGGTACTTACAGAACAATTGTTGATGTCTGTTGCCGTTACGGTATAGATTCCTGCTGCAGCTACTATAGCCGGGTTGGACGCATTCACCAATGCACCTCCGTTCCAGACCATATTGTCTGCGCTGATTCCTGTTAGGGTAACACTTGTTATGGTACAGCTTAGGTTACCATTGCTCTTTGCAGTTAAAGATGGACCGCCGGAAACAGTTACTGTTACGGTAGCAGTTTGTGAAACACAGGACGTCATGGACGTACCGGTTACGGTATACGTGGTAGTACCCGTCGGGCTGGCAGTGACGGATGAACCCGTAGTGGAACTTAAGCCTGCTGCGGGGCTCCAGCTATAATCGATTCCACCACTTGCCGAGAGCAGGGCTGAGGTGCTATTGCAGGAAATAGTGGTATTCGGGCTTGCCGTGATAACCGGATTCGTACAGGCAATGTTAAACTTTGCTATGATGGGTGTTTCATTTGTCCCAAGAGTAGTATTGTAATAGGCTCCCGTAAGGGACTGAAGCTTATAGCTGGTTCCGCTTGCGGCAGGACCCTGAGCGTCTCCTGCTACAAAAATACTTGCACCGTTACTGCTGACATAACTCCCATCATCCTCTCCATCAATTCCGAAATAAGTAGCCCATTGTATAATTCCGGATGTATTGAACTGCAGAATAAAAGGCTCCTGCGTTCCCTTGTTTCCAAATGCAGGCTGATAAAAGCCACCACAGGGAGGAGCTTTGGTCGGAAAATCTGTTGAGCTTGTACCTCCGCATACCCATACATTCGATCCATCGCTTTGGATAGAATAGCCGATATCGCTCTTGGTTCCTCCGTAAAAGGTTCCCCATACCAGGCTGCTGTTAGCGCAATTGAATTGTAAAATAAATGCAGTTCCGCCGGAATTACCGGGATTGCTGTTAATCCCATTGAAATATTGACCTGTAGTTGGATTTTTGGTTGGGAAATCTGTTGAAAAAGAAACGCCGGTCAGCCATACATTTACTCCATCACTGCTAATGGACTTCCCTTCATCACCGAAAAAAACGCCTCCGCCACCACTTCCCCCATAATAGGTAGCCCATATCGGAGTACTGGTGACACAACTGAACTGTAAAATGAATACATTGGTAGCTCCCGCGCCTCCCAATGTAGGTTGATTATAAGCTCCGCCAAGAGGATGCAAAGGAAAATCGGCTGAAGTGGTTAGGCCTGTGACCCATACATTTGATTTGTCACTTTGTATCGAAAAACCAATATCGCTGCCACTCCCGCCATAGTAGCTCGCCCAGGTTAATGAACTATTGGCACAACTAAACTGTAAAACAAAGGCATCTCCCGATCCTTTCGCAGCCTGATTATAAGCTGTTCCAAGCGTTTTCGTTGGGAAATTTGTTGATTGTGTCTCTCCTGTTATCCATACACTTGTACCATCACTATTTATGGAATAACCAAAATCAATGGTGCTCCCCCCATAATAAGTTGCCCATGTTCTACTACCGGTACTGGTTTGAAATTGTAAAACAAAGGCATTAAAAGCTCCGACTCCTCCTATCGTGGATTGATTATATGCAGTACCAAGCGTTTTCGTGGGGAAATTTGTTGATTGTGTTTCTCCTGTCACCCATATATTTGCGCCATCGCTGCTAATGGAATTACCCTGATCCATTGAGCCACCCCCATAATAAGTTGCCCAGATGAGTTTGCCACAGGTGGTGAACTGAAGTATAATGACATCTGAAGAGCCAATTACCTTTCCCTGGAAATAAGCTCCTCCCCCTGGGTTAAGCGTATCTCCCGCCGGAAATCCTGTATTCAGGGAATACCCGGTTAGCCATACATTTGCTGCATCGGCACTTATTGAATTAATGTCTCCCCCGCCATTTGTAGCAGAACCCCCAAAATAAGTTGACCATTGCAAAGCTGGGTCTATGACTAAATTCATATCAGGATTGTACTTCCCTATTTTGAACACCAGCTTATTTCCCTGAATGCTGAAATGAGTATCTATTGTTCGATGATCATCAGTCTGGTAACTTACAGGGATTCCCTCCATAACATCACCCATAGGTGTGTTTACTTTAACAGAGCCATCTCTTTGCAATTTTGGTTTATCAGCCCATTTATAACGGAGCTGTATAAGTGAGGGGTCAGCTCCAGGATGGACGACAAAATCGTATTTAAAACCACCGGTGTTAGTCTTTAGTCTCGAGTCTCGAGTCTTTAGTTCTGAATCTTTGGAAGATACATTCTCTGCACTCGGTACTCCGGACTCATTACTCTGTACTCCTGCTAAAGAATAAAGCACCCAATCTATCCCCGGATAAATATTTTTAATTGTAATTTTTTCATAGCTGTGGACATTCAATACTCCATCCGGACAATGGGGCAGATAATAGTCAGTCCGGTCTTCGCTTTCCTGCTCTTTAATGATATTTTCCTTCTTAATTACTGCTCCTGCTAAGTCCATATCAGCACGGCAATATTGAATTTGTGTACTCTCCGGATTTTGCAAACTGCGGCCTGGTAAAGTAACTGAATTATTCAGTTGCGGTATGACTGATCTCTCGATTTTGGTAAAGACATAACTCAAGCCCGAGGTTGTGATATAGAGATCAACCCCATTGCTATTCGTCTTAAACAACAGATGGGTGTCCGCCACACACTTATCCGAAGTGCGGTCTTGCAAATCCGCCATTTGGCCTTTGTTTTCTGTAAAACGAAGCGTCCCACGTGCTGGCCCAATACCCGTATGGGTATCGTTCCTACTTTGTATCCAGCTCTTAACCTTAGTCTCCAATGTGGGATCGTTGCTGCCCATAACAGGTGAAAAGGACCGAACTAACAGTAATAGAAACAGAAAAGACGCCCCGCTGCTTTGCTGTGAGGAGATTGGTTGCTTTTCCAAATTCTTTTGTAATTTATCCGGTATTAGCGTTCTATCTGAGCCTTTTCTACGTAAAGACTTTTTAATTTTTACCGCAAGAGTGTCAGATTCCCTTTCCTGCTTATGCTTTGTCCGTTTGACAAAGTGCCTGTTAAAGAATACGTAAAAACTGCAGTATTCATCATTTTGCCCTTGAAACTGCCATCCCATCCAGTTGCCGGGTTTATCGTTTCAAATACCAGTTCTCCCCAGCGGTCAAATATCATTAAGTGCATTTGAGGCATACACGTGGTCCCACGTACATACAACAGATCATTCTGACCGTCTCCATTGGGTGAAAAGGCTGTGGGCATAAATATGGCCGAAACATCGCAATTGATAACTGTTATCAATACGCTATCCTCCGCTGTGCAGCTATTCCCATCGGTGATCGTAACCGTATAATTGGTCGTCTGAGTGGGAGCTGCTATAGGGTTGTAAATCGTCGGGTCATTTAAGGTCAAGGATGGACTCCATAAATAACTCGCCGCTCCACTGCTTGCCAATAACTCTACCGTCTGACCTTTGGTGATCGTCTGACCGGGACCAACGCTGATCACCGGTTCCGGCAAGGTAATTACGCTCGCTGAGGTAGTTGCCGTACAACCTGCTCCATCTGTCACCGTTACGGTATAAACACCCACATCCAAACCAGTTATCGTTGGATCCAATGTCCCATTACTCCAGTTGTAAAGCAGTGCGCCTGTTCCTCCCGTTCCGCCGGCCGTTAGCGCCCCATCCGTAGTTTTGCCAGGACAGTTATTGATGGTGCTCAGTACACTCACCGATGGGCCCGTACTGCTGATAGTGGCCGTTGTGCTGACCGTACAATTCGTTGCATCCACTACTGTCACTGTATATGTGCCGGGTAACAAATTAATAGCTGTTGCTCCACTGCTAAGGTTGCTCCAGTTATAGACATACGGTGAACCCGCACCTCCGCTTGCACTCGCCGTTGCGGAACCGTTGTTTTCTCCACACGTGGATTCCGTTGACTGGGATGCAACCGGCAATATTGCCGTAGGCTGAGTGACATCTACGATACTCACTGCGATGCAGCCTGAAGCGTCCGTTACGCTTACCACATAGGTGCCCGCTGTCAGACCGGTAATTGTAGTCGTACCGCCGGAACCATTGCTCCAGTTATAGGTCAATGTCCCTGTACCTCCCGTTGCAAGCACGGCTGCCGAACCGTTGGCGCTTCCGTTACAGGATAAAGGCATGGATGATATCGAATTAATTGTCGGCGAAGGGTTGGTGCTAATGGCAACCAGAGCAGTTTGAGTGCAGGGGCTACCGTCACTCACGGTGACTGTATAAGAGCCGGCAGCTTGCCCGGTAATCGTCTGACTCGTCGCGCCGGTATTCCATAGGTAAGTATACTTGCCCGTACCTCCGGTGGCTATAACACTTGCACTTCCACCACCGGCTCCGCAGCCCGCCGAAGAACTCTGCGAAGCGTTGGCAACGATTGGCGTTAAAACCGTTACCGTTGCCGTCGCTGTTGTTGTTGCACCGCATGCATCCGTTCCGGTTACTGTGTAGATAGTTGTGCTGGATGGATTCGCGATGGGGTTTTGTGCCGTAGGGGAACTAAGTCCCGCAGCAGGACTCCAGTTATAGGAAACTGCACCTATGGCGGTTAGTGTGACTGAACCTCCCGTACAAATGGAATCCCCGCCTGCTGTAGAAAGGACAGGAATGGAAGTGGAACAGAGTATGCTGAACTTTCCGATAAACATATTTTCAGTGCCCGTGCTCGTTCCTTCGAAATGAGCTCCCGCTAAATTCATGGTTGGATGCGAATTCACGCGATCGGCATCTCCTAATATAAACACATTCTTTCCGTCACTGAAGAGGCCGTCACATATTTCATTTTCCGTATCGTTTCCATAAAAGGTGGCCCATTGCCTTACCCCTGAGGTATTAAATTGTAAAATAAATAAATTGCTGGTGCTGCCTGCCGGAAATGTCCCCTCAAAAAAGCCACAGGCAGGACTCATGGTTGGAAAATCGGTGGACGATGTTGCCCCTGACATCCATACATTCGCGCCATCGCTTTGAATAGAAAACGGGACAGTTCTGCCGTTATTCCCTCCATAAAAGGTGGTCCATATTAACGCAGCATTCGTACAACTAAATTGTGAAATGAAGCCTCCATTGGAAATAAAGGGTTGTTGATAGGCCCCTGCCGGGGACACTGTGGGTGCGGGTAAATCGGATGAATAGGTTTGTCCGGTAATCCATACATTCGACCCGTCACTGCTAATAGAATAAGTGGCGTCCAACGCACTCCCGCCATAATAACTGGCCCATTTTCTTACCCCTGCAGCTGAAAACTGCACTATGAAAGCATCAGCGATACCCTTCAATGCAGGTTGATTATAGGATCCAACCGGCCCAGCCCAAGTAGGAAAATTTAAAGATCTGGTGCTTCCTGTAATCCAGGCGTTAGAGCCATCACTGCTAATGGAATTGCCCTGATCTAAATTACTCCCTCCGTAATAGCTGGCCCAAATCCGGGCACTATTTGCGCAAGAAAATTGCAAAATGAACGCGTTTTGAATCGCCCCTGCTCCTAATGCAGCTTGATTATAGCTTCCGGCAGGAAACTGTGTAGGGAAATCTGTTGATGAGGTCCATCCCGTCACCCATACGTTCTTTCCATCACTGCAGATCGAATTTCCTTGATCAGCTTTGCTTCCTCCATAATAAGTTGCCCATATCCGGGCATTGGTAGTGCAACTGAATTGTAAGAGGAATGCGTTTTGACTCGCCCCGACTCCCAATGCAGGTTGTTGATAGCTTCCAGCAGGAAACTGTGTAGGAAAATCTGTTGATGAGGTTTCTCCAGTAACCCATACATTTGCCCCATCACTGCTGATAGAAGTAGAAGCACTCTGACCGGCGCTTCCCCCATAGTAAGTAGCCCAGATCAGTTTGCCACACGAATTGAACTCGATGATTATTACAGCTGATGAACTCTTAAAAGTTCCCATGAAATAGGCTAATCCCCCTGGATTACGGATTGGAAATCCGCTTGATTGTACTGGACCTGTCACCCAAACATTTGACTTATCGCTCTTAATAGAGGAAGGCTCCATTTGAATGGTTCCGCCATAATAAGTTGCCCAGGTCAATACCGGATCAATTATCAACGTTTCAGCCTTATCGTAGTTGTCAAGAATGAACCCTATTTCATCGCCATGTAAAGAATAACGCGTATTGATCTTTTGTTCTTTGGTATGAAGATAACTTAGTGGTGAACCTTCCACTATATCACCCATAGGTGTATGTATTTTCAAAGAACCATCCTTTTGCAAACTTGGTTTATCCGTCCATTTGTACCGCAGTTTTATCAAGGAAGGATCGGCTCCCGGATGCACTACAAAGTCGTATTTAAGACCGCCGGTATTAGTCTTTAGTCTCGAGTCTTTAGTCTTTAGTTCTGAATCTTTGGAAGATACATTCTCTGCACTCGGCACTCCGGACTCATTACTCTGTACTCCTGCTAAAGAATAAAGCACCCAATCTATCCCCGGATAGATGTTTTTAACCGTAATTTTTTCATAGCTGTGTACATTCATTATCCCATCCGGACAGTGGGCAAGATAATAATCTGTATGATCTTCGCTTTCACTTTCCTTGATCACATTTTCCTTTCGAATATCGGCACCCACTAATTCCATATCCGCACGGCAATACTGAGTTGTAATACGCTCCTTTTTATGTATATCTCCTCCCGGTAATTGATTAAAATTGTCTAAGGTGGGTATTGCATTTTTATCCGATTTGGTAAATACATAACTTAATCCCCAGCTGGTGACATATACCTCCATTCCAGCTCCGCTGGATTTGAACAGGAGGTTTGTATCTCCAACACACTTATCCGCTCTATTCTCCACCAGAGAATAGCCGTCCTGCAAATCTGCCATTTGGCCCTTATTTTCTATGAAACGAAGTCCACCGCTATTTTGTATCCAATCCTGTACGTTTGACTTCAGAGCAGGATCATTGCCGCCCATAGCAGGTAAATGGGCCTGAACCAATAGGATACAAATTAAAGCGTAAGTTTTTTCCACAGTCTTTGACCTTTTAAAGATCCAGTTAATAAAAGAAACAAAATTCCTGCATACCAACTAATCTTTTTCATGCCAAATCATTTTACATAAATATAGAAGAATCTATTGTGAATCACTGTATGATGATTTTCGAAGAGGAAATATATTGTTGTTGTTCATCGTATATTTTAAGAATATAAATGCCCGCAGCAAGATTATTTCTTTGAAGATCGTATTGCAATGTGTTGCATTCGACGAAATTTAATCGCTTTCCGGTAATATCACTCAATTCTATGTAGTGATTGCCTTCCTTACTAAACACGATACTTGTGGATTCAGTGAAAGGATTTGGATAAACACGAAAGCTTTGTTTTTCCGAATATTCATTTATCCCCTGAGGGGCGGCTCCGTCATAAATATTGATATTGTCAATGTAGATATCATTTACATTCCAGCATACACTTGTAAATTTTATAAATACGCTGGTGTTGGATCTGTAGGCATTTAAATTAATGGAATCGCTTTTCCATTGGTTTTGTCCGGATGGACTAAACTCGGTACTAAAGCTTGATCCTGCAACGGTTGCTAAGGCAGTTCCCGAATAGGTCTTAAGTACCTGAAAGGTATTTCCACAATCCGTTGAAATAGAAAGATACAAGGTATCTATAGCATAGCCCGAATAATGATCCGGCCCGTCGGTAGCTGCACGGTCAAATTTGATCCATGGATTGGCAGCGGTACTCAGGTTTATCGGTGCAATACTTGCCAGGTCTGCAGTGAAACCTGGCTCTTGCTCGGTATAATTCTCAACGCGTACACAAGTGTTGCTACTGTTTCCTGGATTTTTGAGCTGCCAGGCATATCCAAGAACGTCATCAAAGGTTGGCTGGAATTGATATAAACTTGAATTTTCAAAACCTTCAAATAAAGGGAATGGCAAGGCACCAGTAGAACTTTCAACATTCAGGGCTTCTTTTAAGGTGTCATTTAAGTGATTCCCATCCGTTCCATGATTGGGCAAAGAAGTATATACCGTTAGTATATGGGCTCCTGCCGAAGTCGTTATTGGAGGATTCAGCGTGATTTCTGTTGAACTTTGCGAAGCCAGGGTTCCAGTCCATGCATAGGAAGTTACTGATCCTTTGTCGATTTGATATTTGATGTTAATGGATTTCAAGGTATCGGAACCTCTGTTTATCAATCTGATACTGGGAGTAATGCTTGTACTGCATGACCAGGTATCAAAACCAGTTGATCCCGGACTAATGATTTCAGCAATTCCTGCGTCCAGTAAAGGTACAGGGTTGATAACATCCATGCAGGGGAACATATAATTTGTTGGCGGAACAGCATGTCCCAGATTGGGAACAATCGTAAAGTTGACAAGGCCATTTGCATTGAGCAATTGGATATTGATGACAGAATCTACCAGATTATACTTATTGGGATCAGCTGCCCCGGTTGTCATGCAAATAGGAATGTATTTTGCATTGGAGTAATTGAATTCCATCAGCGGAAATTTGTTTTCGGCCCAGGCAATGGAATACACCGCCGGTGTCCATAAAAAAAGACCCTTCCATAATTTATAGGTTTCCAAGCCAGCATAAAGGGCCATCCAAGCTCCATTGGAAAATCCATTCAAATAAACATGGCTGGTGTCTATGGTATACCATTTAAACATGGAATCACGGGCAGCGACGGGAGCCAGGTAATTTGTCGGTGGCTGAAATGCAGACTCATAATTGCCACTACCAAGATTTAGACTGTCCGATTCGACACAAGCGACAATGCATTTGGAGCCAACCGAACTGGCCAGCATGGCATTTGACATTTCGGGTCCTACACTCTTTACATAAGCCATACTGGGTTGATAAGAAGTCGTTCCTTCGTCAACACCATGCATGGAGATAATCAGCGGGTACTTTGTTGCAGAATTGTACCCGGAAGGAAGACAAATGGAAACCCTTCTCCTTACTCCGGCTGGATAAGTAATGTACTTGTTATTATAGGTTTGTGCATCCAAAAAAAAGGAGCACCCGATAGAAAGCAAAACCAGCGCCTGACTTTTAAGTAACGTTAATGTATCTTTCATATTAGATAGGTTTAATAATCATTTAGTCCGTTAGTTATATGGAAGTTAAAGCAAAGACAAAGATGAAGCAAATAGAAATTCATTTAAAATTGAGTTTCTATTGATAAAGTTGTTTGCATTGTTTCTTTATTTTGCTTGTATTTAAGCTGTTTGTTGTTAAAATAGCATTGCTTATTATTGAATTCCTGACATCAACAACTGATCTGTGTGTGGTGCTGTTTTCAATATCAATAAAAATTTGGCTTTTGAGGCATTAAAAATAATTTTAAAAAACCATCATTTTCTTCGTCAGTGACGTCTCTCCGGATCGCAACTGGTAGAAATATATTCCAGGGCTGAATTTTGAGACGTCAATTGTTAAATTGTTTTTTCCTGCAGGAATATTTTCCATGTTTATCACTTCTTCGCCCAGTAAACTCATCATCCTGAGGGATGCGTTTTTTCCTGTCGCAATGTTGTAATTTATAGTCACCAGATCGGTGGCCGGATTTGGGTAGCAATACATCCGGAAGTTTTCTGTTTCAATGTTATTTACGCCTGCCTGACCGGTATTGCCGCCTACCAGAATATCAAAATAGGTATCACCTGAAAAAGCACTATCGGTAATCTGGATTTTGAATTGAATATCCTGATTAAGAACTGCGTTGGTATTTATCCTTACTGTAAAAGGAGTCCTTGTGTTGCTATCCGTTTTAAGTGTTCCCAGAACGCCAATGTTAAAGTTTCCGCTGATCACTGTTGCGGGTCCTGAAACCACTGAAAGAACCGCTGTGGCAGCGCTGCTGCTTGGATCGAGGTAGCTGGTAAAAATGCCGCTGATATTCAGCGTATCTGCTGCCATGAAAGTACTGTTGTTTTTGTCTTTCACGGTAACAGGATCTACCAGGATAGATTTTGCCGCCTGGGTTAACGCATGGAACATATCAATCCTTCCTTTTCCCATTTTGCCAGCTGTGTATTGGGCATCCTGGGTCATAGGGGTACACGTTTGTTTCAGTTTTTCTCCTATCTGGAAAGCTATTGGATAATGGAAATAGGACTGAACGATCCCTGCCGCACCTGCTGAAATCGGACAAGACATTGAAGTGCCGGTATTGCTATTATAACTGCCATTCAGGTCAGTTGAATAAATATTTTCTCCTGGAGCAGAATAATCAATATCTAATCCATAGTTAGAATAAAGAGACCTGGTATCGGTGCTTGTTGAGGCTGCTACACGGTAAACATGATTATAAGAGGAAGGATAATCCAGTACGTCGCTTGATCCATTTCCCGCCGCGGCAATTACCAGGCAATTTTTGTTAATTGCCGCATAGTCTACGACGTCTTGTCCGTAAGATTGGCTAAAAGGTCCTCCCCAGGAGTTGCTGATGATTTTCGCCCCATGGTCGGCAGCATAAACTATTCCGGTATATGGAGTGATAATAGCGCCAGATGAATTCATTATTTTAACCATAAAAAATTTGCATTTGAAACCTGGGCTTGCAACGCCGGTATCATTGCCCGTAACGGCGCAAGCATCTCCGGAGGTAGCAACTCCGTGCTGGCCATTGCTGGAAACGGGTGCATCCCAGGTAACATCGCTGTCGTTCATGGCTACGTCCCATCCGTTATAGTTGTCAATATATCCATCGTGGTCGTCATCAATCCGATTGAAGCGTTTATCATGTCCAAGAGAATCAAGGCCTGTTTCGCCAACCCATTGGTATACATTTCCAGCGAGGTCAGGGTGTTTTAATTCAGTTCCTGTGTCCACAAGTCCAATGACAACACTGGTATCTCCTTTGGTAATTCCCCAGGCATTGGGTGCATTAATGCTTCCAGTGCCTAACACTCCGGTTCCTTTCAAATGAAATTGCGGTGAACCATTGCATGTTGATACCCAACAAGGATCATCCGGAGAATATGCTGCAAAAATTTTCGGAACGTAGGAGGGTTCTACATATTCGAAATATCCGAGGGACAGCATGTCATTGATTACCTGTTCAAGAAAACGTTCAGAAGTGTATTCGAAAGAATAAATTAACGAGAGGTCCACTAATTTTTGTCCGAGCATATTACGTGCCTCTTTCGGAGCTTCCTGGTGCGGGAAAATTCTGGCAAGATTCTGAGCACCAATGGAATGTAGGAAATCCTGCAGATCAGGAATGTTTTCTATGGCGTTCGCGTTGAAGTTCTGACGATACTGGGATTTCACTTTGAAAATTACCGTATTGGGAAGGTAATCTCCCTCATTTACTCCAGAAGGCATGACGAATGTTTTTTGGGAGTGATCGTCCGGGATAATAACTTCGTTTTTATTTCCTGCAACTACCCAAGAGGAGGTACAGTGAAAAAACACTGTGCAAAAAAACAGAATGGAAGTTTTCATTTGTGCAGATATTGGCTCACTATTTAAATGAAAGCTAAAGCAATTTCTTATCTAAAACAAATGATAATTTTAATATAATTGAATTCCTATTGTTAAAATAAATTGTATTATTCATTCATTTTACTCATATTTAGGATATTCAATTCAAAATATTATTGAATTCCTATGAAATCGACAACGGATCTGTATGATTTGATATGCTCCTTATCAAAGAGTGAAAGGAGGTATATTTCTCTTTCCATTCTGGAAAAGGGTGAGAAGGCATATTTGAAGCTTTTTCAGGCTATGGAGAAACAAAAGAGCTTTAATGAAAAGGAATTGGAAATTCTGCTGAAGAAAGAAGGAATTAGCTATCGTCTTTCTGAATTGAAACATTACCTGCATAATTATATTCTTAAAAAGTTAAACAATTTTTATTACGGGAGTTCGGTTGAAAGTACTTTGCATCAATCGTTGTTAGAAACAGACATTCTGATAAAAAAGAATCTCTATAGCCAGGCTCAGAAAAAACTTTTCAGAATAAAAAAACTCGCCGAAAAGGATGAGGCGCTTACCCTACTTCTGCAATGCATAACACGTGAAAAGGAACTATTTATCCACACGAACTACAAAGGAGTAAGTCAGTATGATTTGGATCAATTATTGAAAAGACAAATGTCCCTGACCAAAATGATTGATGATGAAAATGGATATCGGGCGCTTTTGGATGAACAAAATATACTTTCCCGAAAGGCGGGTTTTTTTCGCAACGAATCGCAACACAATAAAATTAAAAGATTGTTAAGACATCCTTTATTGAAAAATGGGGGAAGCCCTTTGTCCTTTAACTCGAAGCGCTATTTTTACGCTATCCGTGCGGGGTGTTACATTTTTTTTGGGGATTATAAAAATGCTCTGAAAAATATAGAGCCCATTCTTTCCTTACTCGAGCCCCGCATTTATGCTCATGAGCATTTGCTGAGAGCTTATGTTATTTGGCTTAGCAATAAGGCGCATAGTCAGGGAATGCGGCGAGACTATGTAAATGCATTGTTGACTATTGGTAAAATGCGGAACATAATCAAAAACATGAAGAAGGAAGGGAAATCAAATCAAGTTATGATCCAATACATAGTAAACAAAAGCTATGATCGTGAAATAGCTTTGTATATGGATTCGGGACAATTTGCAAAAGCATTAGACACGATCCCTGTTATTGAACAAGTGATAAAAAAATATGCTGACAGCATGCCGGAAAGATTTCTACTTGTATTTTATTATAATTTTTCTTGTACGCAGTTCATCTTTGGGAATTATAAACAAGCTCTTTTCTATCTCCGTAAAATATTAAATCGTAAAAGGAAGGATATTGCCATGCGGGAAGATATTTATGGCTACTTTAAAATACTTTATTTGCTTACTTGTTATGAGGTACAAAAGGAGAATTTGTCAGAATACCTTATCAAATCCACTTATGACTTCATTGCACAGGACAAGCATTTGTATAAGACGGAAATCATTTTCCTTTCCTTTTTCCGCTACAAATTGTTGAAAAACCATGACCCCGATGAACTTACGCTACTATTGGGAGAATTAAAAGAAAAAATGCTCCGAAATAAAGAAAAAAACCGTCAACCAAATACACAGGAAAGTTTCGATTTCATTTCCTGGATAGAAAGTAAGATCAGCGGAAGAACTTTCCTTGAGGTATTAAATGAGAAGCATGATTCGGTTCTACTTCTTAAGGGGTAGTCCCTCCACGTCGAGTTCAATGACTTCGTATCCTAATTTCTCCAGGTTTTCGTAAACTTTGGCTTTATCTCCAACCACCACAATGTACATTTTTTCGGCAGGCAGATTTTTGTTTGTCAATGCATCAATTTCTTCTTTCGTAATGGTTTTTAATATTTCCTGTTGCTTGTCAACAAATGTTTTATCCAGATTATAATCCAGGATCCGTTTTAAAAAACCGGCCTTTTGTACTGCTGTTTCGTACTGCAAGGCATCATTTTGGCCCATGGAAGATTTTGTGAAAGCAAGTTCCTCGGGTTTAATACCCATCAGCCTGTAATTGCTTATTTCATACATAAACTCAAGTACAGAAGCGGCTGTTGCATCTGCACGAACTCCCGCACTTGCACGGAAGGGTCCTTTGTATTTATTGCCTGAAAAAGAAGAACGTGCACCATAGGTGTAGGCTTTGTCTTCGCGGATTTTCAGGTTGAGACGGCTGTTAAAGCTACCGCCAAGGGTGTAATTCATAATTCCAGACTTGTAAAAATCACCTGTTGCGTCGTAGGGAAGGGCAATGTATCCGATCCTGATTTCTGATTGAGGGGCTTTCTCCTTGTTTACAAAATAAATGCGGGTTTTGTCAATTTCTTTTATCGAAGGTTCTGCGGGAGAATTTGTTTTTTCACCTTTCCAGGTTTTCAGAAAAGAGAATTGATCCAGGATCTCGCCTTTTTTCACATCTCCGACAACGATCAGTTTTGATGCGGAGGGAGAAATATGACTTTTATAATAATTTTTCACATCCTCCAAAGTAAGCGCGGTGACGCTTGCTGTTGTACCAATCGAAGGAAGGGACATCACGTTGTCTCCATACAATAATTTCCCAAAGACGTTCTCAGCAATAGCTACGGGTTGGTTAGCCTGGTTAGCAATTCTTTCGAGTTGTTCTTTTTTGGAACGGTCAAATTCGGCTTGATCAAATTTTGGTTCTAACACTAATTCTTCAGCTAGTTTAGCTGTCGCTGCACTGTTTTTTGTTAAGGAATTGATCGTGATTTTTATCTCATTGTCGTTGGCACTCACATCAATAGAGCTCCCAAGTCTGCTGAGCATTTCACTGATCTGTTCGGCACTGTGTTTCTGAGTGGATTCATTCATCAGGTTGGCGGTAAGAAAAGCAAGTCCGGCTTTGTTCTTATCTTCAAAACGATGTCCTGCTTCGATGTTGATCTGGGCAGTTACTACCGGAAGTTCATTCAGGGGGGTTCCGATAGTTTTCAAACCGTTCGCAAAGGTTTCTGACCAATATTCCGGAATTTTTACAACCGGATTAGCGCCCGCACCTGGTCTTATGTTTCTGTCAAAATTATCCTTGGCTTTGTGATAAACCAGGTTTGCGTATTCTTCGGATTCCTTTATGTTTGCCAGGTCGCGTTTAGGAATTTCGTAATTGTCCGGCTTGTCGATCACATTTGCCTCTCCTTTCGGGTAAACGCTTAAATAAAGAGCCGGCTTGTTTTTTATGTATTGATTATACACGCGCATAACATCCTCTTTTGTAACATTCATATAACGGTCCAGGTCCTTTTGGACGAAGTTCGGATTCCCGGTGTTTATCTGGTACGTAGCTAATTGTGATCCTTTTGCACTTACGCTGCTAAGAGAATTGATCACATTCGCTTCATGACTGGCTTTGAATTTTTTCAGATCGTCATCGTTTACGCCTCTTTTTTCAAATTGAAGTAGTGAGGTCTTTACCAAGGAATCCATTTGTGCCAATGTTTTTCCTTTCGTAGTGTAAATTGCGATCGTGAATTGTCCTGCAAGTTCACTGCAGGGGCTGCTTACGCGGGCATCTATTGCCAGTTGGGATTTTACAAAGTTCTGGTAGAAAATGGAATTTTTGTCTCCTCCGAGGATATTCGCAAGTATGTCCAGGGGGGCTTCATCCGGTGTAAAACCCGGAACGGTTGGCCAAACAATATGGAGTAGGGGGAAACGAACTTTGTCCTCATAAGAAATATAACGATCTTTATCCAGCTTAGCCGGCATTTTTTCGAGTTGTTTTACTTCGGGACCTTTGGGAATAGAACCAAAATATTTCTCAACCATCTTTACTACTTCCTGTGTATTTACATCACCCGTAACGGATAATACTGCATTGTTAGGACCATACCAGCGCAGAAAGAATTTTTTCAGGTCATTGGCGTCTACCCGGTTTAAGTCTTCGATGTAACCAATGGTCGTCCAGGAATAAGGATGTCCGACAGGGTAAAGCGCTTCCCCGACTTTTTCGCTTACCAATCCGTAAGGGCGGTTGTCATAATTTTGTCCTCTTTCGTTCTTTACGGTTGAGCGTTGAACCTCGAATTTTTTTTGTGTTACGGCATCCAGTAAAAAGCCCATACGGTCAGATTCCAGCCACAAAGCAGTTTCCAGCTGATTGCTGGGTAGGGTTTCAAAATAAACCGTGCGGTCGGATGTTGTATTTCCGTTCAGGCTTCCTCCTGCAGCAGTAACTAATTTAAAGTGCTCATTATCACCTACATGGTCAGAACCCTGAAACATCATGTGCTCAAAAAAGTGAGCAAATCCGGAACGTCCGATCTGTTCCCGGTCGGAGCCTACATGATAAGTTACCTGGGTATAGCAGATTGGATCAGAGTGGTCTTCGTGGACAATGAGAATCAAACCATTGTCTAATACGTATTTTTCATAAGGAATAGTCAGTTCGTTCCCTTTCTTTACTACTTTTTCTATCAATTTTGCGTTTCCGTTCTGTGCAAAAGTCAGGGAGGTAAATGCTGCCATACAAATAACAAGGGCTATTTTCTTTATCATATTAATGGATTTGATGTTGATTATGCAGGCACAAAACTATCAAAATTCAGCAAGTTTTTTGTAAATTGCAGATATTTTTAATTAATAATAAGGAGGAACCATGTACCCGGAAACAATAGTAAAGCCAATGAAGTCAGAATTGACTTCTGTAGGTTTCGAAGATTTGACTACCCCAGAGGCTGTTGATTCAGCTGTAAATAGCAAAGGCACCGTATTAATGGTGGTCAACTCCGTATGTGGATGTGCAGCAGGAGCTGCTCGTCCGGGCTTAAAGCTGGCCATTCAGAATAGCAAAAAACCTGGCCGTTTAACTACGGTATTTGCAGGTTTTGATACAGAGGCAACGGCTCAGGCGCGTAAACATTTTGCACCTTATCCGCCTTCATCACCTTGTGTTGCACTGTTTAAAGACGGGAAACTGGTTCATTTTATCGAGCGTCACCACATCGAAGGACGTTCGGCTCAAATGATCGCGGATAATCTTCAAATGGCGTTTGAGGAATTTTGTTGATTTAGCCGACTAGGGAATAGCGACCAGCCAGTAGGGATTATTATTTACTGATACATTTCTCACCCTAATCGCTATTCGCTAGTGGCTAATAGCCAGTACTACTTCCTAACACTCAGCATCAGGTTTGATTCTCCTTTCAGGTATTTATAACCAATACCAAAAGGAAGAGGTTTTACCTTTGATTTGGAAGGTTCCTTCTTGTATGCATCATTTAAATCTGTTTGATAATCATGCGGGAATATGTTAATCGTTCCTGTATAAGCTCCGTATAGTGTAATTATACGGCTGCTATCATTGAACAACTTCCAGGGAATACCTGAATCATCCTGCAAAATAGCCCTGCTGTTAGCAAGTATGGTTGAGCGTATGTCGGAAAAATAGGCTTTGTGCATCAGGTAAGATGCGGATTTGATATAGGTAACGTCGGCATTCTGATCTTTTATGAAGGTTTTAAATCCCTGATTTTTGGGGAATGAACCATTCGATAAGTCGATTGAAAAATAAGTAACCGTATGTTCCATACTGTCTGCACTTATAAAGTCGATTTGGGCTCCTTTGTTCCTTACGGAATCTTTTTGGGAATCAGCAAAAGAATTATAGGTGATTAATTCTCCTTTTGTATTTACGGCGACGGGTTTAATGTTAACGATACTGTTTCCGGTTCGTTCCAGGAAAAGCAAAAGAACATGCAAGGTTCCATTTACATCCGACTGGTGAAATTCAACGGCCATTGACTTGGTCCGGAAGAAACTGAAATTGATAATGGAAGTCAGGGATTGATTGACGGTATTCAAATAGTGAAGCAGGTCTTTTGATTTATAGATTTTGGCAAGGTCCGGAGGTGTTCCAACAGGCTCCAGACCAACCATGAAATATTTCTGAGCATTCGGAAATAAGGTGTATGCATTCAGCATATCCGCGCCGGCAAAAGGGTAGAATAAGGCTTTTGTTTTAAGATCGCTGAGCTCACTGGCTACCCAGGGTTTCATTTTGTCGATCTGTGTATTATCGAGTTTGGCAAATTCTGCATTTAATGTTTTTGCATAGTTTTTCCAATCCTTGTTGTTGAGTAAAGAGGAATCGAGTTTGCTTCCCGGAGCAATTTCCATTCCGGCTATGTAACGTGCTACGTCATTCAGTTCGCGGTTAATGGCGGGATGATTTGCCTGGCTGCTTTTCGGTGCAGCCTTGATGCTGTCTTTTTTAAGGGTATCCGAATTGACGAGTTGTTTGTCATTATGCTGAGAGCCACAGGCAAATGCAAACGCAATGGCAAAGATAAATAACGTTGTTTTTTTCATAGCGTGTTTAATTGGCAACAAAGATAATAGAATACTATTTGTATAAATTAAATTCGGACAGATCCGGAGGAAATTGTTTTTCCCTTTTTAATTCTGATTGATAGATGGTCTTTCCCAGGTCCCTAAAGAAGGGCAATCCCGTTTTGTTAGTTTGGTAATTTCCGGATCCTACATCCTCACTTTCATTCACATAAATGGTTGCTGCCAGCATAAATTCGACCTTGTTTTTACTATCGGTTATGTAAGCGCAATCTGTTAAAAATCCATAAGCCTGTCCGACGATATTAAAGATACGGATGCTGTCGTTTGTTATTTTCGGGACCATTGCACCGTACATCAAATATTTTTTATAAGAGTCGTAATATTGGATCGGATTGTACCTGGGCCAATTACTTTCCCGTGGATACATTCCCATTTGTTTTATTAAAAATAACCTGTCGGAATTATCTATTTTCCAAGCGCTACCGTTATAGGGCATAAATATCAATGCTTTCAATATATCGATTTGGTTTTGCAGGCTGATGTAATTGTGCCTTGAAAAGTCCTTGGGTCCGGGTACTTTTTTATCGGCATTGTTGTGATGGTCGTGTCCTACCCTGGCATTGGGGATTGGGGTGGGTGAATTGAACCGGACCTCCCTGATTAAGGGCTGTTTATAGATCGTATCGCCTTTCTTATTTAAAAAATAAATGGGAGGAGCTATTTTAGACGTATCTCCCGGACATGCAGCATCCAGTTTGTTCACCATGCGTATTGTTGGAAATCCTTTTTCGGAAAGTTGAGCCTGCAGGTAATCGCAGGTCAAAAATTCATATACCCTGCTAAAGGCATAGTTGTCGCTTACCAGGAGCATTTTTTTAATGTATTGTTCGATGCTTGGCATGCCATTTTCGCTGGAGGTGTCTTTAATTACACGATGCTGGCAATAGAATGCGGAGTCTGTTAACATCGGGCTCTGTCGGTTCAGACCAGTTACGTTTAAGGCTTTGATCTTTTCCAGGGCGAGCATACTGGCCGGCAACTTTACCGTGCTCGCACAATAATAAAACAGGTTCGGGTCGTTGTTGAAATCGTATTGTATAAAATGAGGCACATTGTTCTCATCCCGGTCTATCCGGACGTACACAATTTGTAAGCGATACTTTTGTTTGTTTTCAAGCAGGAATTTATAGCGCGGTAAGTTGGTTTTCAGAAAATTTTCAAAATCGGCAGAAGTGACCTGGGCACTGAGCTTGTAAAACGAAAAAAAAAGAAGGGAAAGAATTACTTTTTTAAAAAAACTCACGACGGACTTTTTTTGCGAGTTCCAAGGAAATAAATGATTAATCCCATTAGCACAATCGCCAGAGCAGCAAGTGATTCCAGCGGCTTTTTGGAAATGCCAAAATAGATCAGCCAAAGACTGATGCAAAGAAAAATGATAGGGGTGAATGGATAAAAGGGAGTTTTAAAGGGTCTGGGGAGATCGGGTTGTTGAACGCGCAGGATCATCAGACCCAATACGGTTAGAAATGTAAAAAGATTTAACGTAAACCCTATAAAGGTAATGACCTGATCGAAGGTTGCTGTAAAAACGAAAATTAAGGCGATCAGAGATTGTACGAGAATAGCATAAGCAGGAACTTCGTTTTTGTTTTTTGCTGAAAGCATTTTGAAGACACTGAGGTCTTCTCCCATGACACTGATGATGCGGGGTCCTGCAAGGGTCATAGAACTGATGGTCGAAATCAATTTTACCGCTATGATGATGGCCATTATTTTTCCGCCCAGGCTTCCAAAAATATAAGTGGCTGCGATGAATCCAACTTCCTTTTTACCCACCATTTCAGCTATCGGAGTGGTGTACAAAAATACAAAGTTGAGCAGCAGGTATAAAAGGGTAACAAACAAGGTGCCTCGCAGCAAAGCTTTCGGAAGGTTTTTCTGAACATCGTTCATTTCACCTGCAATGTAAGCTGCGGCGTTCCATCCCGAATAGGCGAAGCTGACGAAGAAGAAGGAAATCGCGAAGGATGAACTCAGAATGTCGTGAAAGGCAGAACGGCTGGGGCTGAAGTCGGCGTCGCCGGTATGTCCGACAAGCAAGCCATTTATGATGATGATGAGTATGGTAAGAATACTGATGCTGGTAAAGATGTTTTGAAAACGACTACCCACTCTTACTTTTAAAAAATGAATGCCGGTGACCAGGATGATAATAAGCGTGGCAAACAAACCGGAAGTGATGTCTGTACTGCCCACAAGGATGGGTTGCATGTCCGTTCCTTTTTTCAGATACTCGGCAAATGCCATGGATGCTGCTGCTACGGGAGCGGCAAATCCGACGGTTGCGGAAACCCAGCCGGATAAAAAGCCAACAGCCGGATGATAGATCTTTGAAAGGTAATTGTATTCTCCTCCGGATCTTGGAAGCGTGGCACCCAATTCACCATAACACAGGGCTCCTAACAGGGAGGCTATTCCTCCGAGTAACCAGAGTATAAGCAAGGCGAATCCCGATCGTATACCGGCCACCTGAAATCCCAGGCTGGTAAATACACCGGTTCCGATCATATTGGAAACGACGATTGCAATGGCCGTGTAATAACTAATGGATTTTTTATGCATAGCTGGTCTTATGAACCTAATCGAAGGATTGAGACGCTCTCGAAGCTTGTTCGGTAAGACGCTGGTATTCGGCAGGACTGAGATCGTTAAAGAAGTAATTGATGGGATTTACCTTTTCCCCATTCCGGATCACCTCGTAATGTACATGGGGGCCGGTTGAGCGGCCCGTGCTTCCGACATAACCTATTAATTCACCTCGTTTTACTTTCTGGCCGACATAGGCTTTGATACGGCTCATGTGTCCGTAGAGGGTTTCATAACCGAATCCATGATTGATCACCACATGATTTCCATAGCCCTGCATCACGTCATCTGCTATTTCCACTACACCATCTCCCGTAGCGAAAATTTCAGTTCCTGTATTTGCAGTAAAATCGATTCCCGGATGAAATTCCCCGGTCTTATAAATAGGGTCTGTACGATAACCATAACCGGAGGGGGGATATTTTAAATCCTTATTGGACACCGGTTGGATCGCAGGAATGCAGGCCAGTAGTTTTTCCTTGTTTTTGGCCATGTTCATGATCTCATCAAAGGATTTGGATTGAATGTATAACTGTTTGGTCAGGCGATCCAGTTTTTTGGTGGTTTCCACAATGAGTGCTGAGTTTTCAAAATTCATCAGTTCTTTGTATCGGTCAACTCCTCCGAAGCCGGCTTTACGAACATTGTCCGGAATAGGATCGGCCTCCAGAACAACCCGGTAGATATTGTCATCCCGTTCCTGCATTTCCTTTAAAATAGAGGAGACCTGGCCCATGCGCCTGTCCAACAGATCATACTGAAAACGAAGGTTTTCAATCTCGCGTTTTTGTATCTTTTCTTTAGGGGAATCGAAATAAGTAAAGGCAATGGATACGGTAATGGCAGCAAAAACGGTTCCCGTTGCTATGTAAGAAAAAAGTTGGTAGAAACGTTGTTTAAACGTTATCTCCAGCTTTTCATAGGTCAGGGATTTGGTATTAAATTTATATTTAACCTTTGACATGTTTTCCGGCAGTCCAAATTAGGTTTCGAGCCAGGCGAATTTAGGGAAATAAAGCTATTTTTGCAAAGACATTAAATTCTTTATCCCTTCATGAACGCTGCTCAGATACGCCAGACATTTTTAGATTTTTTTAAGGCCAAAGGCCATGTTATTGTGCCTTCTGCCCCGATGGTTATTAAGAATGATCCGAGTCTGATGTTTACCAATGCGGGAATGAACCAGTTTAAAGATCTGTTTTTGGGAAATGCCCCCATTAAACACCCGCGTGTTGCAGATACTCAAAAATGTTTGCGTGTTTCCGGAAAACACAATGACCTGGAAGAAGTGGGTGTGGATACCTATCACCATACCATGTTTGAAATGCTTGGTAACTGGAGCTTTGGAGACTACTTTAAAAAGGAAGCAATTGCCTGGAGTTGGGAGTTGCTTACGGAAGTATATAAAATTGACACCAAGCAATTGTATGTAACTGTTTTCGAAGGAAGTGCCGCTGATAAATTGGCTTTTGATCAGGAAGCCTATGATTGCTGGGCTGATTTGATCCGGCAAGCGGGTCTGAATCCGGAAGAACGAATTATAAAAGGAAATAGGAAGGATAATTTCTGGGAAATGGGAGATACCGGTCCATGTGGACCTTGTTCAGAAATTCATTGCGACATACGAGGTATAGAAGAAAGAAAAAAAACGGAGGGTAGAACACTGGTGAATGCGGGTCATCCCCAGGTAA
>Ga0206820_1008_pt1 | contig 87327 bp, 81 predicted proteins | sample Alteio_BWOrgCont_84_FD_152857 | JGI IMG/M metagenome (GOLD analysis project Ga0206820, IMG submission 152857) | Enriched cells from forest soil in Barre Woods Harvard Forest LTER site, Petersham, Massachusetts, United States -... | ecosystem: Environmental > Terrestrial > Soil > Temperate forest >...
GTGCCATCGCTGGAAATAGAAACTCCGTCATTCTCTAAATCATCCCCATAATAGGTGGCCCAGACCCGGGCGCTGGTTAAAGCATTAAACTGTAAAATAAATACGTCGGTTAAACCAGATCCAGTTGATACTTTCACTACTGTTGTAGTATCCTGATAATAGCCACAGGCAGGTTTCAGAGTTGGAAAATCGGTCGAAAATGTTTCGCCACACACCCAAACATTTGTCCCATCGCTTTGGATGGAAACCCCTACATCCGACTTCACACCCCCATAAGAGCTGGCCCAAATGCATTTACTGGTAGTGCAACTAAATCGCAGGATGAAGGCATCACTTTGAGCGTTTACAGGCGCGGCCTGATTATAAGCTCCGACAAGAATCTGAAGAGGGAAATCGGCTGAATTCGTAGCTCCTGTCACCCATACATTTTTTCCATCACTGCTAATAGATCCCCCACCATCTCCCTTGCTTCCCCCATAATACGTAGCCCATATCCGATTATCATTAGCGCAACTAAACTGTAAGATGAAGGCATCTCCGCTAATACCTCCCACAGGCTGATTATACGCTCCTGGATAATTCTGGAGGGGAAAATTTGCCGAACTCGTGCTTCCCGTCACCCATACATTCACTCCATCGCTACTAATGGAATTTCCCACGTCTCCTGCAGTCTTTGTAGTAGATCCTCCGTAATAGGTGGCCCAAACCCTGGCAGCAGTAGCACAGTTAAACTGCAAAATCAAGACATTCGTATTCACACCAGCTCCATTATTTACTGCTTGCATAAATGCTCCGCCCGGGAAGAAAGTAGGAAAATCTGTTGATGCTGTTGATCCCGTTACCCATACATTTTTTCCATCACTATTAATGGAATGACCACCATCATTACCACTTCCTCCATAATAGGTAGACCATATTCTAGAACTATTTGTGCAGCTAAACTGCAAAATAAAAACATTGAAATTATTCATCCCTCCACCCTTCACAGCCTGTTTATAGCAACCCAAAGGGAACAACGTTGGAAAATTTATTGAATTTGTTTGTCCCGTTACCCATACATTTGTTCCATCGCTGTTGATAGAAGAAGCATTATCATTCCCACTTCCCCCGTAATAGGTAGACCAGATAAGTTTGCCACAGGTGTTGAACTCAAGTATAATTAAATCATTACCGCCTTGATAACTTCCATCGAAATAAGCTCCCCCTTTGGGGTTATGAGTTGGAAATCCTGTAGACGAATAATATCCTAAAACCCATACATTCTTACCATCGCTACTTACCGAAGCACTTTCCGCATTATTGGTTGATGTATAAAAAGTAGCCCACACAAGCGAAGGATCTATAATAAGAATATCCTCCTTCTTATATTTATCAAGACTGAAGCCTATCTCATTATCCTTTATTGTGTAACGGGTATTGATTGTTTGATCTTTATCTTTCCCATAACTCAACGGACTTCCTTCTTTTATTTCCCCGATAGGTGTACTGATTTTCAAAGAACCATCTCTTTGCAGGGAAGGTTTGTCTGTCCATTTGTATCGTAGTTTTATCAAAGATGGATCAGCCCCCGGATGAACAATAAAATCGTATTTTAAACCACCTACACTTCCCAAATCCTTATTTCTAATTCCCAATTCCTTAATCCCCAATCCTAAATCCTGATTTTTTCGATACAATACCCAGTCGATCCCGGGATAGATATTCTTAATCGTAATTTTTTCATAGCTATGTACATTCATCAATCCATCAGGACATTGAGGCAAGTAGTAGTCTGCCCTATCTTCACTTTCATATTCCTTAACAATGTTTTCTTTCTGAATATCCGCTCCCACTAATTCCATATCCGCACGGCAATACTGTGTTGTCGTGCTCTCATTTTCGTGCATGCCAGGTCCGGATAAATTAATTGAACTGCTCAGCGTTGGCACTGCATTCTTCTCTGTTTTGGTAAATACATAACTAAGGCCCCAGGTGGTAACATACAGATCTGCAGCTCCTGCACTTGCTTTAAACAATAAATCGTTTACAACTTTGCCATCCAGATCTGCCATTTGACCCCTGTTCTCCAAAAAACGAAGCATCCCACCTCCCTGACCGATTCCCGCATGGGCGTTGTCCATATTCTGCATCCAGTCTTTGACCTTTGATTCCAATACTGGATCAGTGTCTGCTTTTGAATTGCCTTTTCCTCCAAAAGTAGTGGCAGGCAGCAAACTTATTAACATACAAAAAAAATAAATGCAGGTATTTTTCATCACTTTAACAAGGTTACATTCCCTTTTTTAGAAATTGTTTGCCCATTCGATAGCGTAGCCGTTAATGAGTATACAAAAACTCCCGCATCCATCGTTTTGCCCTTAAAGATACCATTCCATCCTGTTCCTATAGAGGATGTTTCAAACACCATTTCCCCCCAGCGATCAAAGACCTGTAAATGGAGTTGCGTTAGGCAATCCGGACCGCGGACATATAACATATCGTTCTGCCCGTCTCCATTGGGTGAAAATGCCGTCGGTATGAATATTTCCGAAGCTATGCAATTGATAACTGTTACTAATACGCTGTCAGAGGCTGAACAACTATTGCCATCGGTAATAGTCACCTTATAATAGGTAGTCTGGTTCGGATCTGCTATCGGATTGTAGATCGTATCGTTATTCAGAAATGCCGGTGGTTGCCATAAGTACTTTATCCCTCCGCCAGCCGACAATTGTACATGCTCTCCTCTGGTGATTATTTTATCCGGACTTACGTCGACTGTAAGATCAGGGAAGAACACAACACTTGCGGATGTTGTAACAGAACACCCATTCGCATCTGTAATAGTGATGCTATAAACACCCGTGTCCAATGACATTGCTGACAAGCCCAAGGCCCCGTTACTCCACAGATAAGTATCGCTCGTTCCGGTGGTGGATAGCGTAATCGTGCCTTCTTTTTTCCCCTGGCAAGTATTTGTACTGACCGCAGTCACCGTTGGTCCATCACTAGTAATAGTAGCTGTCGTAGTGATCGTACAACCGTTTGCATCTGTTATAGTTACCGTATAAATACCGGCTGCTATTCCCGTATTACTTGCTCCGGTAACTGAATTACTCCAGCTGTATGCATAAGTGGTACCTGTGCCTCCACTTACACTGGCTATTGCAGCACCATCACTGTTCATACAGGTAGCTTCTGTTTGCTGACTTGCCGCAGGTGTCAATACCTGCGGCTGGGTGACTTCTAATGTACTTACCGCCGTGCAACCACTCGCATCGCTTACGGTTACTGTATAAACACCCGCAGTTAAATTTGTGGCCGTCGCAGTTGAAGCACCGTTATTCCAACTATATGTGAGTGGCGCCGCTCCTCCTGAAACACTTACGCCGGCAGAACCTCCATTTCCACCATAACATAAAGGTGCAATAATGGTTCCCGGAGGCGTTATCACCGGTCCATCGCTGTTAGTGATCGTTGCTGTACTGGTGATGGTGCAACCCTTATTATCATTTACCGTCACAGTGTATATTCCTGCCGCCAATCCTAAGATTGTAGTGCTGGTTGCATGCGTACTCCAGCTATAATTCAATGTTCCTGTTCCACCTATAGCCGTGACACTCGCACTTCCATTGGAAGAACCACATGTAGTTGATGCGTCCTGCTTCGCATCAACGTTTATAGCCGGGAGAACGTCGACCGTTACAAAAGCACTGTCTGAACAGCCTGCTCCAGATGAACCGATAACCGTGTAAGTGGTTGTACTAATCGGGTTGGCTGTCACAGAAGCAGCAGTTCCCAAACTCAGGCCTGTCAATGGTTTCCAGCTATAGCTTAACGCTCCATTGGCAGTCAGCGTAGCTGAACTTCCTGAACAAACCGTATCAGGCGGACTTACAGCAAGATTTAAAGGGGAGCAGGAAGTGCAGAATTTTGCGATGTATACAGTTTCACCTGGTAAGGTAGACGCTCCATTATGATAGGCACCTGTAGGGGTTACTATTGGATAAATACAATCCGGTTGTCCTTTCGTGTTAGCGCCATCCCAAATAGCAAATACATTTGTGCCATCACTGGAAATACAACCATCTCTATCATCTGGGAGAGCATTATCACTCCCACAATAAGTGGCCCATTTACGAATACCGGACGTAGTAAACTCCAAAAGAAATACATCATCGCCTCCTTCCAAAGCCCCTTGAAAAAATGACCCACAACCCGGATCTCGGGTGGGAAAATCCGATGATGAACTATTTCCATACACCCATACGTTCTTTCCATCACTGGAGATAGAAGTTCCTTGATCAATAACACTTCCACCGTAATAGGTAGCCCAATGGCAAGCACTGGTAGCAACATTGAATTGCAGTATAAAGGTATTGATAATTGCTCCTGCGGATAGTCCACCCTGAAAATAAGCGCCCCCTCCAGGATTTACAGTCGGCAAATCTTTAGAACTGGTGTTCCCTGTAACCCAAACATTCTTCCCGTCACTACTAATCGAGGCACCCCGTTCCGATTTGCTCCCTCCATAGTAAGTGGCCCATTTACAAATTCCAGAAATAGCAAATTGCAAAATAAAGGCATTTTGGGAGGCTATAAGCACAGGCTGATTGTATGCTCCCGGAAGATTCTGGGTTGGGAAGTCTCCCGAAGCTGTGTATCCTGTGACCCATGCATAGTTACCATCACTATTGATGGAGAAACCCTGATCATTCGCCCCCCCCCCATAGTAGGTTGCCCATTTTCTGACACCAGAAGTTGTGAACTGTAAAACAAACGCATCCTGAGCTCCGCCATTGAAGGGCTGATAATAAACACCTCCTAATGGATTCAATATTGGAAAATCCGTAGATCCAGTTGTTCCTGTTACCCATACATTTATACCATCACTGTAGATTGAAGATCCAAAATCTCCACCGCCCCGAAGAGAAGCATTCCCTCCATAATAAGTAGCCCATTTTCTTACTCCAGAAGTTGTGAACTGCAAAATGAAAGCGCTTCCTGAAACAGAGTCTCCGGGTCCAAGCATTGGTTGATAATAAGCTCCTCCCAATGGATTTAATGTTGGAAAATTTGTTGCATTGGTAGATCCTGTCACCCAGACATTCGCTCCATCGCTATTGATCGAAAGACCACCGTTGTTACCAACAAGAAGCTTTCCATAACCCTTACCTCCTCCATAATAAGTAGACCATACCAGGATCCCGGAAATCGTGAATTGCGAAATAAATACGAGATCTGCTCCTGCAAATATATTCAGAAAATAAGCTCCACCTGGATTCAATGTCGGGAAAGGATTTATTGACGTCGATCCGGTTACCCATACATTTGTCTTATCACTATGAATCGAAGCACCTTCAGAAGCCTGATTAGATTTGCCAATTCCAAAATAAGTGGCCCATATTAATGCGGGGTCGATGATTAAAACATCTTCCGGGTTATACTTATTTACTTTAAACCCTATTTCATTATTACCTAGCAAAACGTATTGGGTATTTACCTTTTGCTCTTTGCCCTGCACGTAACTTTCCGGTGCACCCTCCAGTATATCTCCCATAGGGGTGCTTATTTTTACAGAACCATCCTTTAATAAAGCTGGTTTATCTGTCCATTTATACCGAAGTTTTATCAGGGAGGGATCCGCTCCAGGATGGACAATAAAATCGTATTTTAAACCACCTACACTTCCCAAATCCTTATTTCTAATTCCCAATTCCTGAATCCCCAATCCTGAATCCTGACTTTTTTGATACAGCACCCAGTCGATACCAGGATAAATATTCTTAATCGTAATCTTTCCATAATTATGCACATTCATCACACCTTCCGGACAATGACCAAGATAATAGTCTATACGGTCTTCACTTTCAGACTCTTTGATGCAATTTTCTTTCTTAATCTCTGCCCCCACTAATTCCATGTCTGCCCGACAATATTGAATTGTGCTGTTCTCATTTTCACGTATACCTGGTCCGGCTAATTTGTTTGAATTATTCAATGGAGGTATTCTATATGTCTCCCTTTTTACGAATACATAACTAAGGCCCCAGCTCGTGATATACATATCTGCCCCTCCCCCGCTCGTTTCAAAGAGAAGGTCGTCCACCGGTTTGCCTTGAAGATCCTCCATTTGTCCTTTATTTTCCAAAAATCGTAATCCTCCCGGGTTTTGCATCCAGCCATTCACCTTTGACTCCAGTGCCGGATCCGTGCCCCCCATAGCTCTTATAACAAATGTAAACAAGCCAATAATTAATACTTGGCAGGGAAACCGACATAATGTATTGAAAATGAATCTCATCCCAGTTGATGACTTTACTTTATTTATTCTCTAAAATAGCTAATATACTCAGCAAGTCCAATCATTTTGGACATTTTGTAACGCTAAGATAATGTATTCCCTGAGCAGGAAAGAGCCTTTTAAATGGCAGACCAATAAAATGAATACCTTTAGGAATTATTAACCAACAAAAAATAATATGAAAACAGGTACCGTAAAATTTTTTAATGAGACAAAAGGATTCGGATTTATCAAGGACGATGCAACCGGAGAAGAGTTATTTGTTCATTCAACCGGATTACAAGACCACATCCGTGAAGGTGACAAAGTAACTTTTGAAATTACAGAGGGTAAAAAAGGTCCGAATGCTACAAATGTAAAAAAGGCATAAAGATCAAAAATCATACAAATCCGGTATTGAGAGGTAATCTCCTGAACATTCAAGAGAAAATAAATGACCTACATCCGTCATTTTCCCATTGTATTATGCTTCAGGAGCAACTGCAGAAGGCGGTCGGGCTAATGAAAGAAGAGAGTCCCGAGCAAAGCGAACAGATTCGAATTTTACTGGATGGACTCGATTTTGCAAGCATTGATTCTTTCAAGGAAGGAATCTTTCTGCTCGTTCAAAAGGAATCATTGTCCATTCTTACAACAGTTCTTGGAAGTGAATTACTGCGACCATGTTGAACAAGATGCTTAAAACGGAACTTGTTTTTTATATATAAATGGATAAACATGGTCATTGTCATCCAGGTATAGTAATTAACGGTTCTGTTTTCTACATTTAAAGGGGTAAAACCATTGTCGTGCTCCAGTTTTTTTAACGCATTACTTATGGTCTGAAGACCTTCAATTAAAGAGTTATGACTTATCCAGCTCCATGTTTTATGATTTTCACCGGACTGGAGGTTGTATCTTTTCTGGAGTAAAACATCACCTCCATCAATTTTTTCGTCTATTTTCAAAACCGTAAATCCGATGTATTCAAAATCTTTGTTCATCAATGCCCACAACGAGGAATGAAGTCCTTTGTACTCGGGTGTTATTCCTTCGTGAATTGTGAACGTTCCGAATTTTGGCAGGTTGTATAGCTTCGGTTGAAAAATAACACTGCAACATATATTTAAGATGATGTCCGGACGCTGCAGATTTATATAATTGAGCCAGTAGTTGCTGTGTATGTTTTCAACATTGAATGCAGGACATTTTACTTCGATGCCATTAATAAAATAATCGGAATTTTTCAGATGTAATTTTTTTTCATTTCTCCTTAACAGGCATCTGTCAAATACATGAAAGGCCAATTCATTTATTACTTGTAGTAAACCGTAACGTTTAATTCTTGATTTTATTTTAGCCACTCTTTCCTGAATAGAATTTCTCCCAGGCTCTACAAATAGACAGCATATAATCTCATGGGCTTCGGATAGCCCATTTACATATTTACGATTAAAACTATTATCTCTTCCTATAAATATTATTTTCATTCCTTTGCAAAATTTTAGTTTACTAAACTATACTGTTTGGAAATTAAACCAAATTAAAATAGACCACTTATGCAAATGCAGAGACCAGTGAGTTTAATTGTGGCACATGATCGGATATGTCCTATAATCAAGGGAGAAAAGCAAAAACAAATTTCAACTACTGTTAGCGCTTATTTAACTTTTAATTGGCCGGATTGAACGAAAATCTAAACTGGCAGGTTCGTGATTTTAATAAGTTTGCTGAAATTTTGAATTTGTATGCCATGTTAAACAGAGAGATTTTGATAGAATATATCCGGAAGAATGATTCCCGGTTTTCATACGAGGAACTGGAGTCTTACCCGTTTACAACCCTGGTATTAATTAAGGTACGGGTTGAACTGGAACTCTATAACAAAAAACTAATCTGAAAGAGCTATTGTATGAGGTAAGAATCTGCTGAAATTATCTGTAATTGGAGAGTTGCTTTCTCTGATGCCTATTCCTGCAGCACTTCCTCCTATAAGCCAGGAACCGATAACCGGATAATTATTCCCGAAGTCAGGCAACTTACATAGTTGTTGAAATACGAATCCTTCTTCTCCATAATTGCCTCCCGTTTGATGTGTGACCTGGTCGCGTTCTACCATCGTTACGTTGGCCCCTTCGCGCGACAATAATGGTTTTTTAATGTAATCTTTCATTGTTCCCGGCCCGTTATAATAACTTTCCAGCAAATTGGGATGTCCGGGAAATAACTTCCAAAGTATGGGAAGTATGGCTTTGTTGCTGAGAATCATTTTCCAGGCCGGTTCTATCCATAGTGTATCTGTTTTCAATATATGGGGAGCGAATTTTTCGTGCATAAGCCATTCCCAGGGATACAATTTAAACATATTGAAAATCTTTTTTTCCTCAAGATCTGTAAAACAGGTTCCGTTCCATCCTATATCTTGCACACTTATGAATTTTGTCCGGATTCCCGCCTCTGAAGCGCAATCCTGAATATACTGCACATTTACAAAGTCCTCTGGAAATTCGTCCAAACAGGAAAAGTATAAGGCTTGTTTGTTCAAATAGGGTTTTATCTTTTTCCACCAATGAACCATTTTTTCGTGTATGGAGTTGAATTGATCCCGTTCCGGAAAACAATCTTGCAGCCAATGCCATTGTACCACCGAAGCCTCGAAAAGCGAGGTAGGCGTATCGGCATTAAATTCCAACATTTTGGGTGGGATGGCTATGTTTCCATTCCAGGACAAATCGAAGCGTCCATAGATGGATGGGTCTGAATGATCCCAACTCGAAAGGATGGGATGGATGAATTCATCAGGGATGAAAAACTGAGCGAAAAGTTTGTGTTTAATTACGTGTTCCACGGCTTTTAAACACATGAAATACAATTCGGTTGTAGCCTTTTCTACTATTTCTACCTGCTGAAGATCGAACTCGTAATAAGCGCGTTCATCCCAATAAACTTCGGCGTTCAACGTGTGGTAGCTAAAGCCGAGTTCCTCTACTTTTTTCTGCCAATCAGGCCGGACCTGGATAGTGTGTCTTCTCAACCTTGGAGTATTTATGCAGCGGCGGAGCGTGCACCGGAACTTCCAAAACCACCTCTACTGCTTCCTGAATTATACCGGCCAGGTGTCGCTGTTCCTCTGGCTCCGTAACCCGATGAGCGGGCTCCATAACCTAAGCCCCTGGCCCCATAACCTGCTATTCTTGGCCCGTAACCTGGTCTTCGGGCGTAGAAATGATTATAATAACCACCATATCTGGAATAAGGGTATGGATAGCCATAGCCATATACCCCATAATAAGGGTAACCATATACATATGGGTCATAATAATAGTCGGGACCGGGACCATAGGAATAGTTGGAATAAGACAACGTGTCCTGAGCAGAATACCGGTCATTGTGATAGGGAGTCGAATTGGATCCGGAATAGCCGGATCCATTCTGAGCATGAGGGGTATAATAGGTATCGTCTTCAACCCCATTCTGGGCGATCGATAGGGTTATCACTAAACTTGATACCAAAGTCAGTATGTAAGAGCGCGTTTTCATGTTCCGTAGTTTTCACATACTATTCAGCAATTCCCTTGCCAAAGGCTGTTAATTAGTGTTAATAACGTCTTTATTATTTCACCGGAGCGGCCGTTGGGGCGGTAGCTGCTTGTTTATTAGCCTTGTAACGCATATCGGGCGTGCCATCTTTCTTGGTAGGTCCAGGTGCGGGAGCAGGGGCTTGTTTGTTAGCCTTGTAACGCATATCGGGTGTACCATCCTTCTTGGTAGGTCCGGCAGCCGGTTGTACTGCCGGGACTTTAGCGGGAGCTGTTTGTGCAGAAGTTGAAGTGGTTTTTACCTTTTTAGGAGAAGAGGTTGTGGTAGCCGGAGTTTGAGCTACAGACATTAAAGCGAATAATAAAGCAGTGCAAAAAAGCGTGAATCGTGAGTTCATGTGAATTTGGTTTTTGTTTGAATCAAATTTAGGGAAATTAATGAATTAATTACTTCTTGTATCCAAGCTCATCAAGTGATTTTCCGTACATTTAATTGGCAGCGAATTAACGAAATCACAGAAAACACCTCCCCGCAGTTATGGAAAACAAAATCGAAGAAGGTGACACGGTCAAATTAAATATCGACAATAGTCCAAACATGACCATTGAGAATGTCAATGGGAAAAGTGCGACCTGTATTTGGTTTGACAAAGAACAAAGGTTTAACAAGGAAGATTTTCTGATCGAGGATTTGTTATTTATCAGGAAGAAGGATAGTAAAAGTGGGATCGGTTTTGGTAAAAATAATGGCCCGAAAAGTTAGCTTAGTTCCCCTCTTAAAGATCGACTAAGTGAAGTCTGCATTTTCCTTGCAGAGCTATTTTGAGCGAGCAGAAACATCAGTTTGGTCACGGCTGCCTCATAAGTAATATCAGCTCCTCCGATAACGCCTATCTTTTTCAATTGAATACTTGTTTCGTATTTACCCTGTTCTACGGCACCGGAATTGCACTGAGTTATGTTGTATACAATTATACCTCTCGCTATCGTCTTTTTGAGCAGGTTGATAAACCATTTGTCGGTTGGTGCATTACCTGAACCAAATGTTTCCAGTATCACCGCCTTTAGCTTTTTTGTTTTCAATACCGCATTTATGGCATTTTCGTTGATCCCGGGAAATAACTTCAAAACAGCAATCCCCGCATCAAGTTTGGTATGTACTTTTAGTTTTTTATTCGTGGTTTTCTGAATAGCATTCTTGTTAAATTTAATGTGCACTCCTGCTTCCGCCAGAACGGGATAGTTGGCACTTTGGAAAGCCTGAAAATGTTCTGAATTGAACTTATGTGTGCGATTACCCCTGTATAATTGATATTCAAAATAGATACAGACTTCGGGAACTAAAGCCTTCCCATTCTCCTGTTTGGAAGCTATCTCAATGGCCGTTATTAAATTTTCTTTCCCATCCGTGCGGATGATCCCCATTGGCAATTGTGAACCTGTTAATACGACCGGTTTACTTAAATTTTCCAGCATAAAACTGAGTGCAGATGCAGTAAAGGCCATGGTATCGGATCCATGTAATATCACAAAACCATCGTATTTGGAATAGTTTTTCTCGATGAGCTTTGCCAATTGAATCCAGACATCCGGGCTCATATTGGAGGAATCGATGGGTTCATCAAACGAAATTGAGCTGAGTTGCACATTGAACGACTTTAGCTCAGGAATACGATCCGTAATCTGATTAAAATCAAAAGGCTTCAGACTTTTTGAACGGGTGTCCTCCACCATTCCTATTGTTCCCCCGGTATAGATCAAAAGTATAGATGGTTTCATTTTTTATTCAGTTACAATTATATAGTTTGAACGTTCAAAGTTCGAAAGTTTGAAAGTTCAAGTTTAAAGTTAAAGTAAACTTTCAAACTTTAAACTTTCAAACTTTAAACTTTCCAACTGATTTACTTTCCAACTGATTTACCTTCCGAATACATTAATGGAATTCTGTGTTGTTTGTTCCGCAACCTCTTCTATTGAACAGTTTTTCAGCTCCGCCACCTTTTGTGCTATTAATGTGAGGTAGCTGCTTTCATTCCGCTTACCTCTGTGTGGAACCGGCGCCAGATAAGGCGCATCGGTTTCCAGTACGAGGTATTCCATTGGGATATGCGGTACCACCTCGCTCAAGCCTCCATTTTTAAACGTAACAACCCCTCCTATTCCTAACTTGAATTTTTTCAGGGACATTACTTGTTTTGCTTCCTCCAGACTGCCTGAAAAACAGTGAAAAATTCCTCTTAAGTCCTTATCCGCATATTCCTGGACTATCTCCAATGTTTCCTTCCATGCTTTCCGAACATGGATTATAATGGGTAATCCTTCCTGAAGGGCAAAATCTATTTGTTTCCGAAAAGCAATCTTTTGTTGCTCCGCAAAAGTTGTATCCCAATAAAAATCCAAGCCTATCTCCCCTACCGCATAGTATTTCGTTTCCTTTCTATTAAAATATTCCCGGACAGACTCCCACTCGGCTTCATAATCCAGCTTGATAGAACAGGGATGAAGTCCCAACATCGGAAAACAATTTTCGGGATATTGCTTGACTAATTCCAGCATATTTTCCATTGAACTGTAATCAATATTTGGGAGAAATAAGCGGCTGACTCCTTCCTGGAAAGAATGACTCATCACCTGAGCCCGGTCTTCGTTAAATTCCTTTGCGTATAGATGGGTATGCGTATCCGCAAGAATCATGTGCTAAAGTTAAGCAAAATCAATACATTTGTAGCCCTAAGAAAGGTTGGTATGATAGCTGAAAAAATACATTTTTTAAAACAAGAATATTTACGCTTGCTTGAAAAAACCGATCCTGAAACTAAAGCAGCCTGGGGCAAGATGAATTTTCAGCAAATGCTCGAGCATATGAGCGATTCCTTCCGTATTGCCAATGGGAAAGACCCGCATCGTCTTTATACCCCTGTTGAAGCGGTCGAAAAATACAAAGCGTTTGCAATGAGTGACAAACCGTTCAAAGAAAATACAAAAAATGCACTTTTAGCTGACGAACCGGCTCTTCTCCGCAATGCAAAGCCTGAACAAGCACTCACTGAATTACAACTGGAAATAAATGACTTCTTTAATGTGTTCGAATCTGAACCAGGTAAAACAATCACCAATCCAATCTTCGGCGACCTGAATTTTAAAGAATGGATACAATTACTTCACAAACACGCAATTCATCATTTGAAACAATTTGGAATTAATACCTGATTTATGCTCATCGTAAAAAAATCAAGAATACCCAATGCCGGTAAGGGCTTGTTCACGACCTCCGTTATCCGGAAAGGTGATCTGATCGTTGCTTACAAAGGAGAGAAAATGACCTGGGCTCAATGCATGAAACGTTATGGAAAGAACATCTCCAATGCACGTTACCTGTATTATGTTTCACCGAAAAACTGTATTGATGCACAACTTACGCCGAATGAGCTGGCGCGATATGCGAACGATGCAGGAGGTTTCAGCGTTAAAAAGGGACTTAAAAACAACTCGGAGTATACCAATATCAAAGGCGTTCCTCATATTGTCGCTACAAAAAAAATCGGCCCAGGCTCTGAAATCCTGGTCGATTATGCCGGCGATTACTGGGAAATGATGAAAAAGGAGATGAAGGAAGAATTGAAAGGGAAATAGAAATGAAAAAAAATGATGCATTCTCATTTCTGTATATAACGTCCTTCGCTTTTTTATTTACAGGCTGTTTCATGCATAACAACCCCTCTGATGTTTCCTCTTACCATTCAGACAGCTTAGCCATTGTGCAAACGATAAAAAATGCATACAGGTGGAATGAGGATACTGCTTCCGCTCCGCACATTGAATTTCCTCTTTTTTCAAAAAATGACACCATTCTTGGAATTGATCAAACTGAACTTGAAAAAAGCATTACCCTGATTAAGAAAACAGATTTGTTTTCCAATACTTTTCTTACCCAATACAGGCTGGTTGCTCACAAGATTGATAGTTGTTTTAAAAAAGACACCGCTACCTACAGTGACGGCATTCCTCCCTACGGTCCCTATGATTATGATCTTTTTTGCGATTGTCAGGATGGACCGGATGACCCTATTGCAAGTATGCAATTTGACTCTTTAAAAATATCAGATACGTCGGCATCTCTTGTTTGGAAATGGAAAGAATGGAACGACAAAGCCCCTTATTATATAAAATTGGTAAAAGAAAATAACCATTGGAAAATAGCGAATCTCCTTGGATTGGATGAATTACCAAACTACTAATAAACCTGGAAAGTGTAGCTCCCTCTCTTCTAAACTGTCTAAAATGGGTTTCATTTCCCGTAAATTACCATCCCATAAATCCTTCAATCCGGGACATTTTCTTTAAATTTGTTGTGCTTAAAAACACCTGAATTATTATGGCTACCCTCACAAAAACCACTTTACGGAAATTAGAAAATTACACCCTTGGAAAATGGATCAGCGGAGATGGAGATGGACAGATCCTTTACAATGCCATCACAGGAGATGAAATAGCAAGCACCAGCAGCAAAGGAATTGATTTTGCAAAAATGACGGAATATGCCCGAAAAACAGGAGGTCCTGCGCTACGTAAACTTACTTTCCATGAAAGAGGACGCAGACTCAAAGCACTCGCGATGCACCTGCAGTCAAAAAAAGAAGAATTTTACAGGATAAGTTGGGCTACCGGAGCAACGCGTGCGGATAGTTGGGTAGATATTGAGGGTGGAATTGGTAATTTGTTTTCTTATGCCAGTCTTCGCAGACAATTTCCGGATGAAACCTTTTGCCTTGATGGAGATGTTGCCAAACTTTCAAAAGCCGGAACATTTATTGGCCACCATATTTGCGTACCCAAAGAGGGTGTCGCGATTCACATCAATGCGTTTAACTTCCCGGTATGGGGAATGTTGGAAAAAGTGGCCGTTAACTGGCTGGCGGGTGTTCCGGCAATTGTGAAGCCTGCAACCGTTACTTCCTTTCTAACAGAAGCCGTCGCGAAGGAAATTATTGCTTCGGGTATTTTACCGGAAGGTTCGCTTCAATTGATTTGTGGAAGCGCTAATGGTTTATTGGATCATGTGCTTAACCAGGATGTAGTAACTTTCACGGGCTCCGCACATACCGGCAAACTGTTAAAAGCTCATCCCCGTCTCCTGGAAGAAGCAGTCCCTTTCAATATGGAAGCCGATTCTTTGAACTGCTGTATTTTGGGTACTGACGTTTCTCCAGACAAACCTGAATTTGATATTTTTATAAAAGAGGTAGTTCGTGAAATAACCACCAAGGCGGGACAAAAGTGTACCGCCGTTCGAAGGATCATCGTCCCTGAAAACAAAATAGAAGAGGTGCGCACAGCACTTGGCAAACGTTTGGCACAGAACATTATCGGCGATCCGAATGTGGAAGGAGTGCGCATGGGATCTCTGGCTGGCCAGACACAGTTAGCTGAGGTGAAAGAAAAGGTTGCTCAACTGAGTAAAACACAAAAAATAATTATCGGAGATTTCGAACAATTTGAAGTAAAAGGAGCTGATAAACATAAAGGAGCTTTTATGCCTCCGATCATTTTCCTGAATGAAAATCCCTTTAAGAATATAGATTGCCATAGCGTGGAGGCCTTTGGTCCGGTGAGCACCCTGATGCCTTACAAAAATACAGAAGAAGCAATTCAACTTGCTAAAATGGGCAAGGGCTCCCTGGTAAGTTCCATTATCACTGCGGATGACACGATTGCGAAACACTATGTGTTAGGTGCAGCAAGTATGCATGGCCGGATCTTAATTCTGAATGCGGATTGTGCGAAAGAAAGCACAGGACATGGTTCTCCTTTGCCGCTGTTAGTGCATGGAGGTCCGGGTCGCGCGGGCGGTGGAGAAGAAATGGGTGGCAAACGTGGAGTCTTTCATTATTTGCAGCGCACCGCCATTCAGGGCTCCCCCACCACACTGACAAAAATTACCAATCAATACCAATACGGAGCAAAATACCTAACTAAGGAAATTCATCCTTTCAAACGTTATTTTGAAGAACTTGAAATTGGGGAAACACTTATTACGGATACCCATCTGGTTACACTAAAAAACATAGAAGATTTTGCTGAGTTAAGCGGGGACAAATTTTATGCGCACATGGATGCCAATTCCCTGGAAGGGACCATTTTTACCGGGCGAGTAGCACATGGATATTACATTTTATCCAGGGCAGCCGGTCTTTTTGTTGACGCGCCTAAGGGACCCGTATTATTGAATTACGGGATTGATGAATGTCGGTTTACAAAACCTGTTTACCCGGGTTCTACGATTGCGGTCCGGTTCACCTGTAAAGAAAAGGCCGAACAGGAAAAGAAAACACCCGAAGACATTGCAAAGGGCATTGTAAAATGGCTGGTAGATGTTTACGATGAAACAGGTGAAACAGTTGCGATTGCTACTATTTTGACGATGGTAAAAAAGAAAAATCAAGATTAAAATGACCGAAAATCTAATAACCAGTAACGTGAATACAGGAACAGTAAACTCCGTAATTGAAAATGGTATAGCTACCATCACCTTTTTTCATCCCCAAAGTAATTCTTTGCCAGGAACCCTTTTAATGACACTGGCAGCTGAAATAACAAAAGCAGGAAACAATCCTGCTACCCGGGTGATTTTGCTCAAAAGTGAAGGTGAAAAATCTTTTTGTGCGGGAGCTTCTTTTGACGAACTGATCGCTATTAAAGATCTTGCAGCGGGAAAGAAATTCTTCTCCGGATTCGCAGCCGTTATCAATGCCATGCGAAAAACACCTCAATTTGTGATAGCACGCATACAGGGGAAAGCAGTTGGCGGTGGTGTCGGGCTTGCCAGCGCTGCTGATTATGCGTTTGCGACAGAAACAGCCTCTGTAAAATTAAGTGAATTGGCCATTGGTATTGGTCCGTTTGTGGTAGGTCCAGCCGTAAAACGCAAAATCGGAACGTCTGCATTTTCTCAATTGACGATTAATGCAACAGAATGGCAAAGTGCGCAATGGGCGAAAGAAAAAGGATTGTATGCCGAGTTGTTTTCAAACGTGGAGGAAATGGACAAAGCAATTCATGCCTTGGCTTCCAGGCTGGCCAAGAGTAATCCGGAAGCTATGCTAATGCTTAAAAAAGTCCTCTGGGAAGGTACCGATAACTGGGACTCTTTGCTGATTGAACGTGCCGAAATGAGCGGGAAACTTGTGCTTTCAGAATTTACCCGAAATGCGATTGAGAAATTTAAGGCTGGCACACGATAGAATTTTGCAGCTTTAATTCGCTACTTCCAGGCTTTCACAATAAGACCTGTTCCGGTCGGATGGCTCATTCCCACATCAAAATAATTCAGAACAAAAGCAATCGGATAAGTGATCAAATAATAAAAGGGAAGCAGGATAAAAAACAATTTGCTTAACCCTAACATGACGATGGGATATTTCATGGATAAACGCCAGGAGATTTTCCCCGGAGTTCCATACGAATAGCGCGCAACAACCTTTGAAAAACCGGCCGTTTTTAACTTGGTTTCGATTTCCTTTATATTATATCCATCCCGTACATGCTCTTCTATAAAGGAGGTCTCTCCGTCACCCTGAACATCGGACCCTCCTTGATCGGAAGGAGTGGAAATCAGCAACATCCCTCCGGGTTTTAAGGATGCGTATATGTTTTGAAAAACGAGGACGTCTTCCACGATATGTTCCATCACATCAACGGATAGCGCCAGGTCGAACGTATTTTCCTGTTTAAATTTAGTCAGGTCTGCCATTTCAAACTTCACATTTTTTCGGTTGAGTTGTTGGTAAAAAGCATTGCAGTCCTCCACCTGCTCCTGTTTTACATCCACCGCCAGGATTTTAAAATCCGGATTAATCCCCGATAAATAATAAGAATATTGGCCGTACCCTGCACCTGCATCTAAAATACTCACATGGGTAGGGATCGTTTTCAACCAGGCCCGGATCTCTTTATGAATGTGCCAGGCACGAAGTAAAAGAAGGTCCAGTAAATTATAAAACAGCTTCCGCAATAAGGGAGAGCGGTTAAAAACACTGCCGAGGGTTCGCTTTATCGGATCGTATTGCATAGTCCTATTTGTTCAACAGTTCATTTATCCGTTGGGCATAATCCATGGTATCGTCCAGGTAAAAATTAAGTTCCGGGATGATGCGAACCTGTTTTTTAATACGTTGGCCCAGATACTTTCGCAGTTCGGCCTGATGTTCTTTAATGAGCTTGAGCAAAGCATCTCTGTCTTTGGTACCAAACAAACTCAGGTATATCTTTGCGAAGGATAAGTCCGGACTGATCCGGACTCCCGTAACCGTGATGAAAGCAAGTCCGAAATAATTCTTGCCTTCCCGAAGAAATATATCGGCTATTTCCTTTTGTACAAGGCGTGCTACCTTCAGTTGCCGGGTTGTTTCCATTTAGGCAAAGTTATCAAAATAAAACAAAGATTCGTTTATCTTTGTGGAAGATGAAGCAACTGCTGGGTGTCTTTAAATACATAAAGGGTTATTGGAATTACGCCGTATTGAATATTGTATTCAATATACTCTCTGTTGTGTTTTCCCTTTTTTCAATCGCGATGATTTTTCCTTTTCTGCAAATACTTTTTTCTGACAATCCCGCTAAAATAAATGAAATTATACAAAAGGGAGAGCCCGCTTTAGAATGGAAAACGAACGCTATCATTGATTATGTAAATTTCAGATTAGCCAGTGATGCGGTGAGCCATGGTGAATTGAGTGTTTTGTTAGGGATCTGCATGATAGTCATTGTCAGTATTTTCTTAAAAAACCTTACGAAATACCTTGCCATGTTTTTTCTTGCGCCTATACGAAATGGAGTGGTGCGGGATATTCGAAATACTATTTTTAACAAAACGCTTCAGCTACCCTTATCGTATTATTCCGACGAACGCAAAGGAGATATCATTTCACGCATGACCATTGATGTTCAGGAAATAGAATGGAGCATTATGCAGTCACTGGAAATGATTTTTCGTGAACCGCTTAATATCATTCTGTTTTTAATTATGATGGTGGCCATGGCCCCTCAACTTACGATTGTTGCATTTATCCTTCTGCCATTAACCGCTATTTTGATCGCAAGGATCGGGAAAAGCCTCAAACGTTCCTCCTTTAAGGTAAAGGAAAAAATGGGAGTATTGCTTTCGATTATGGAAGAAACACTTGGCGGCTTACGCATCATTAAAGGTTTCAATGCCGAAGGATCGATCAAAAATAAATTTAGCAGCGAAAATCAGCAATATACCAGGGTTATGAACCGCCTTTACCGGAAAGTTGACCTTGCTTCTCCCCTGAGCGAATTCCTGGGAATTACCGTGTTTGTGGTCATTCTTTATTTAGGTGGCAAAATGGTATTGACGGATAAAACAATGAATGGATCCATTTTTATTACTTACCTGGCCATCTTTTCACAATTGATACCTCCCGCAAAATCCGTAACAACAGCTTATTATAACGTTCAAAAAGGTCTGGCTTCGGCAGAACGTATTGAAAAAATCACAGCGGCTCCGGTTACTATCCAGGATCCGGAAAAACCAATGCAACTTTTGGCTTTTGAAAAAGAAATTGAATACAAGAATGTTTCTTTTGCTTACACCCGTGGAGATGAAGGCTGGGCATTGAGAAACATCGACCTGAAAATACAAAGAGGTAAAACGATTGCCCTGGTTGGTCAGTCCGGTTCGGGCAAAACGACTTTGGCAGATATGTTGCCCCGCTTTTACGATGCGACCGACGGGACTATTTTAATTGACGGCATCTCTATTAAGGAATTAAAACTTGCCGACTTACGCAAACTGATGGGCATTGTTACCCAGGAATCCATCTTATTTAATGATACGGTATTCAATAACATTGCTTTTGGAATGGAAAACGTCCGGGAGGAAGATGTTATTGCCGCTGCCCAAGTAGCCAATGCCCATGAATTTATTTTGCAAATGCCTCAGGGTTATCAAACCAATATCGGGGACCGTGGAGGAAAAATGTCGGGTGGTCAAAGGCAAAGAATCAGCATTGCCCGGGCAGTATTGAAGAATCCTCCAATACTTATATTGGATGAGGCTACTTCTGCACTGGACACGGAATCAGAACGACTGGTACAAGATGCTCTGAATAAACTGATGAAAAACCGCACCTCAATTGTCATTGCTCATCGTTTATCTACCATACAGCATGCCGATGAAATCATTGTCCTTCAAAAAGCTCAAATAGTTGAACGGGGAACGCATAATCAGCTTTTACTTCAAAATGGCGCCTATAAGCGCCTGTATGAACTTCAGGCTTTTGTATAATTCACTAACTCGGAGGCAACCATTTCAGGAATGCCTCGTCTTATCAACAAACTCATTTTTTAACTTAATTAAAACCTCATGGAAACGAAAACCATTTACAAAAACCCATTGCATTATCTGCAATTTTTTACTAGATTTGAGTATAAACCAATAATTAGCCTTATGTCTAAAAAATTACTTTCTCTTGCCGTTATAGCGTCTTTAACTTTTGTAACGAGTAGCTTTGCGCAACAGGTTCCAAATAGCAGCTTCGAAACCTGGGGGGCCGGCCCTCTTGGTGATGATCCGGTTAGCTGGGGAACTCCGAATATTTTCAGTAATCCCCTTTTAGGTAGCAGTGGCGTTTCCGTCACTAAAAACACAACGAATTTTCACACCGGATCCGCAGCAATGCAGATCGTTACCACTAAACTTTCCGCCTCAGCGCCTCCCGGTACTTCTACTTATCTGCCTAATGGAACACTTGATTTTGCTTTTACAGGTTCTATTACAGCCAGCACTCCTTATTTTCATCCGGGCTATGCTGAAACAACACGTTACGCCCAGCTTAATTTTTTTGCTATCTATATACCAGAGGCCAGCAGCAGCGATGTAGGAACCTGCACTGCATTCTTATTTAAAACAAACGGATCCGTAATAGACACCATTGCTATTGGTGCAACTACTATTTCCAAAACAGCTTCGGCAACGTCCTTCTCTTCTTTCACCGTTAATCTTTCCTATCGCTCAGGCGAAACTCCTGATTCTGCTGCCGTTGTTTTCACCTCCAGCGGAACGAAAGCGCAGGCAACATACGGAAGCACCCTTATTGTGGATGATGTGACTTTCAGTGGGATCGTTGCAGGTGTTCATGAATACAGCTTGCTTTCAGGCAATATGAATGCATTCCCAAATCCTGCTACAGAAAGCATTACACTGAAAACTACAAACAACTCCAATCAAAACCTTTCCTTAGTGGAAATTTTTGATATAACAGGCCGTAAAACGGATGCCGTTTTGGTTCAAAACAATCAAACAACCTTGAACACCAGCGCTTATGCTAAAGGCTTATACCTGTACAATGCGTATAACGAAAATCATGAATTGATGGGTGTTGGCAAATTTACTGTCGCAAAATAGAATTAACATAATTCACCGAGACCCTTTCACGAAAAAACGTGAAAGGGTTTTTTATTTATGCAGCTAAAAAATCTATCTTTGTTATTCTGAAGCATGGAAAACTTTGTTGTATCGGCGCGAAAATACCGGCCCGTAACCTTTGATACGGTTGTTGGCCAAAGTTCTATTACCTCCACGCTTAAAAATGCCATTAAGAATCATCATTTAGCCCAGGCCTTCTTGTTCTGTGGACCACGGGGAGTCGGAAAAACTACTTGTGCACGTATTTTGGCCAAAACGATTAACTGCCAGAATATTACTGCTGCTACGGAAGCTTGCGACCAATGTGACTCCTGCAAATCATTCAACAACGGACAATCCCTGAATGTATATGAACTGGATGCCGCTTCCAATAATTCGGTTGACGATATCCGTAACCTGGTAGATCAGGTGCGCTTTGCACCTCAAATGGGCGATTACCGCGTGTACATCATCGATGAGGTTCACATGCTATCCCAGTCGGCATTCAATGCATTCCTGAAAACCCTGGAAGAACCTCCGAAACATGCTATTTTCATTTTAGCAACTACAGAAAAACACAAGATCATTCCAACCATTCTCTCGCGTTGCCAGATTTTTGATTTTAACCGGATACAGGTGGAAGATATTTCCAGTCACATGGCATTCATCGCGAAAAGTGAAGGGATAACAGCCGATGCCGACGCCTTGCACATCATTGCACAAAAGGCCGATGGCGCCTTACGTGATGCCTGTTCCATTTTTGACCAGATTGTAAGTTTTGCGGGAAACAATCTCACTTACAAAGCTGTTATTGATAACCTGAACATACTGGATTATGATTATTATTTCAAGATCACAGATGCTCTGCTGACAGAAAATATTCCGGCCTCCCTGCTTCTCTTCAATGAAATTCTAAACAATGGGTTTGATGGACATAATTTTATAACGGGCCTGGGTGAGCATTTCCGTAACCTGCTTGTTTGCAAAGACCTTTCTACCCTGGAACTGCTTGAAGTAAGTGCAAACATAAAGGATAAATACAAGGAACAAAGTGGAAAATCTACGCTCCCCTTCCTCCTCCGGGCATTGAACATTTCAAACAAGTGTGACGCTCAGTATAAATCCAGTAAAAATCAGCGATTGCAAGTGGAGTTAACGCTGATGCAAATTGCTTCTATTAATGCTACAGAGGCCGAAAAAAAAAAGGACATAATTCAGATAAATGAACGACCAATTGCGAATAGCGAAAAGCCAATAGCCAATAGGGGAGAGCAACCGGTTAAATCGGAATCCCAAATCCCAAATCCGGAATCCCAATTATTCACATCTCTTCCTGTATCTTCATCTGAGTTCATGAATGCTTCGCATTTCCCAAATTCTAACCCCCCTGTTCTTCCATTAAAAAAGTCTGCTTTAAAAACCTCCTCTCCTTCCATCAGCCAATTCATCGGACAAAACAAAACCGAAGAAACAAAAACGAACGTTTTGGCTAATGAAGCTTTTTTAAAAGACAAAGAACGTCCATCACTTCCTTTTTCACAAGATATGCTTGAAAGTACCTGGAATAATTATGCCCGGCAAATGCAGCAAAAAGGAAAACTTAATCTATATAGCACCCTCACCTTTCGCAAACCACTTTTGAAAGAAAATTTCCTGATTGAGTTTACCATAGAAAATAAAGTTCAGGAAGAAACGCTTGAACTGGAAAAAACAGATCTTTTAGGATTTCTGCGCAAAGAACTGAACAACTATACCACTACGCTCAAAACAATTATCAACACGGTCGAAAGTGAACGCAAGCCTTACACAGCAAGTGATAAATTCAAACGTATGGCTGAAAAAAATCCAATGATCAATAAGTTAAAGCAACAATTCGACCTTGATATTGAAATCTAAAGGATCCTTGTTAAACCGCAGCTTCATCTTTTGCAGTATGGCCCTGCTTTTACTGTCCGCATGTCATTCTTCCAAGGTCAGAGAGATAGCATATGAAACTGCAGAACATGATCCTCTTAAAGCCCGTATCTATACGCTTGACAATGGACTCAAAGTATTCATGACCGTATACAAAGGCGCTCCGAGGATTCAAACGTATATTGCCGTAAAGGCCGGTAGCAAGAACGATCCTTCAGATGCCACCGGCCTGGCACATTACCTGGAACATATGTTATTTAAAGGGACAGATAAATATGGCTCCAGAGATTTTACGAAGGAGGAACCTGAAATAAAAAAAATCGAACAACTATTTGATGCATATCGCCGGTTAAAAGATCCTGAAAAACGCAAAGCCATGTATCACCAGATAGATAGCATTTCGGGAGTCGCTTCTACTTATGCTATTGCCAATGAATACGACAAAATGATGTCTTCACTGGGAACGGTTGGCAGCAATGCTTATACTTCATTGGAACAAACCGTATATGTGGAAGATATTCCTTCCAACCAATTTGAAAAATGGGCCAGTATACAGGCCGAACGATTCCGGAAACCAGTCATGCGCTTATTCCACACCGAACTGGAAGCCGTTTACGAAGAAAAAAACAGGGGACTTGACAATGACAATGAAAAAGAATGGGAGGCCCTGTTTTCGGGATTATTTCAAAAACACACCTATGGAACGCAGACAACGCTTGGAACGGTTGAGCATTTAAAGAATCCTTCTATTACCAAGATCAATGATTATTTCAATAGTTATTATGTTCCCAATAATATGGCTATTTGCTTGTCCGGAGATTTTGATCCGGATTCTGCCATTCAGGTCATCCGGCAAAAATTTTCGGGGTTGAAAAGCAAACCGGTTCCTGCTTTTGTTTCCGCAAAGGAAAATCCAATTATCCAACCCATAGTGAAGGAAGTACTTGGTCCTAATGCAGAAGAGGTGATGCTGGGCTTTCGTTTTGACGGCGCCAATACCGAGCAGGCCCTTATGATCACATTGTTGTCCAAAGTCCTTACAAATGGGAAAGCAGGTCTGATCGATTTAAATCTTAACCAGAAACAGGAAGTGCTGGGAGCAGTTGCGCTTTCCGAGATCATGAAAGATTATTCTGTTCTGATACTCGAGGGTCAGCCCAAACAGGGCCAAACACTTGACCAGGTAAAGGATTTACTGCTTCAGCAACTTGAAAAAATAAAACAAGGAGATTTCCCGGATTGGTTGTTGGACGCCATTATCAATAATATGAAACTGGAGGAAATTAAAGCCTATGAAGAAAATTCCAAACGAGCAGAGGCATTTGTCAAATCCTTCACTAGTGGTGTAAAATGGGAAGACTACGCCAACCAACCGGAAAAAATTGCACAAATCACTAAACAACAAATCGTCGATTTTGCAAAGACCAATTTCAAGACCAATTACGTTGTTGTTTATAAACGAACAGGAGAAGATAAAACCTTGCAAAAAGTTGAAAAGCCAGTTATTACTCCTGTTGCAGTGAATCGTAATGAACAATCCCTGTTTGTAAAAAGCATTCTCTCAGCCTCCTCTCCTGCCATTGAGCCCGTATTTATTAATTACAAAACGGATATTAAACGCTTTACCGTAAAAAATAATATTCCTGTTTTATATCACGAAAATACTGAAAACAAAACATTCGATCTGCTGTATGTTGTTAATATAGGTACCAATCAAGATCCGAAAATGAAAATAGCCATTGATTATCTGAACTATCTTGGCACCTCAAGGTACACTCCCCGGCAAGTGCAACAGGAATTTTACAAATTGGGTTGCTCCTACAATGTATTCAGTTCCGAAAACGAAACAAGGGTTAGCTTAAGCGGATTAAGTAAACATTTTGATAAGGCCCTTCAATTGTTCGAAGAACTATTGAACGATGCTCAACCGGATAAGGGCGCTTTGTCCAATCTTATCTCCGATATCCAGAAAAAGCGCCAGGATGATCTGCTGGATAAAAATGTTATTCTTTTTGGCGGCATGTTTAACTATGGTATGTACGGAGCAAAATCCCCTTTTACAAATATTTTATCGGGAGCTGGATTAAAAGCTTTAAAGCCAGAAGAATTGATACATCTTATTAACAGGCTTTGCACGTATGAGCATCATATTTTATATTATGGGGATTTATCTCCCGAAGAACTAAGGACTTTCCTTAACAAATACCATGAAGTTCCCGATAAATTAAATCCCGTTCCGCCCGACAGTTGTTTTATTTTCAAAACTGCTTCCAATAATGTCTACGTCATAGATTACGATATGAAGCAAGCTGAAATTCTGATGTTGTCTAAAAGCGATCCCTACAATAAAGACTTGGTTCCACAGGCTTCTATTTTCAATGAATATTTTGGCGGAGGTATGGCCTCTATTGTATTTCAGGATCTTCGGGAATCAAAAGCTTTAGCATACAGTGTTTATTCGGGCTACCAAATGGGTGCCAAAAAAAACAAAGACAATTACATCCTTTCTTATATCGGAACGCAAAGTGATAAATTAGGGGAAGCAATGGCCGGAATGTCGAATCTTCTGAACCATATGCCGGAATCAGAAACTGTATTCAAATCGGCTAAAGAATCACTGCTTCAAAAATTGCGAACAGAACGCATCAGCAAAATCAACATTTTACTTGATTACGACAAAAACATCAAATTGGGTGTTGATTACGATTTACGGAGAGATACTTATACTATGCTACCAGGCATGACCCTGAGGGATGTGAAAAAATTCCAGGAACATTACATCAAAGATAAAAATTACACAATTGTAGTTTTAGGCAAAAAAGAAGGACTTGACTTTAAATCGTTGGAAAAATATGGCAAAGTAAGTGTTCTTCAGCTAAAGGACATTTTTGGTTACGATAAAACTTACACTGCGGAAAAACTCTTAAATTAATTATATTTACTTATTCATTTAAACGATTGAAATTATGGAGAAAATTAAAGTCAGTAACCCGGTTGTAGAACTTGATGGCGACGAAATGACCAGAGTAATCTGGAAATATATTAAAGACAAATTAATTCTCCCTTATATTGACGTGGATATTAAATACTACGACCTTGGCATGGAACACCGTGACAAGACGGATGACAAGGTTACGGTTGAGTCGGCTGAGGCAATAAAAAAATACAATGTAGGTATTAAATGTGCTACCATTACTCCGGATGAGGCCCGTGTTAAAGAATTCAATCTCAAACAAATGTGGAAATCCCCGAATGGAACCATTCGGAACATTTTAGATGGTACAGTTTTCAGGGAGCCCATTGTCTGTAAAAATATTCCCCGGCTTGTACCCAACTGGACCGCTCCTATTTGTGTTGGCCGCCATGCTTTTGGAGATCAGTATAGAGCGACTGATTTTCTAACCAAAGGCAAAGGAAAACTGACGATAACCTATACACCGGAAGATGGTAGTGCCCCCCAATCTTACGAAGTTTTTAATTACAAAGGCGATGGAGTTGCATTGGCGATGTATAATACCGATGAATCGATACGCGGCTTTGCGAATGCCTGTTTTAATACCGCTTTATTAAAAAAATGGCCAATCTACCTTTCAACTAAAAATACGATTCTAAAAAAATACGATGGTCGGTTTAAAGATATTTTTCAGGAAATTTTTGAAAAAGATTTCAAAGTCAGGTTTGATGCGGCGGGTATTACCTACGAGCATCGTTTGATTGATGACATGGTAGCCAGTGCATTGAAATGGAACGGAAATTTTGTCTGGGCTTGTAAAAATTACGACGGGGATGTACAAAGTGACACGGTCGCCCAGGGCTTTGGTTCATTGGGCCTCATGACCTCCACCCTGATCACACCGGATGGCAAAACAATGGAGGCAGAAGCCGCTCATGGTACAGTAACGCGGCATTTTCGCGAACATCAGCAGGGAAAACCAACCTCCACCAATCCGATTGCATCTATTTTTGCCTGGACGCAGGGTTTGGCCTTCCGGGGAAAACTGGACAATAACCAGCGGCTTGTCGATTTTTGTAAAAAGCTGGAGCAGGTATGTGTGGAAACCGTTGAGTCGGGAAAGATGACCAAAGATCTTGCCGTGTGCTTATATGGAAACAAAGTGAATCATGGAGAGCACTACCTCTATACGGACGAATTTTTATCCGCTATTGATGCTAATTTGAATGCTAAATTAAAATAGACGAATACTTTTCAAAAGCCCGGTTTATTTAACATATTTCACCAGCTTTTTATCAGGAAACTTTTCGATGCACTCTTTCACTGCTTCCTTGCTCAGGGTAAGTGTCATCATCTTAAGTTTTAAATAATCTTCGTGCATGTAAAAATACCCTGGACTATTCACGTTATTATGTCCTCCGCTTCCTGAATCTTTGATCAGGAACCAGGTACCATTAGGCTTTTCCACATAGCCCATCAGGTGCATAGCATGATCATCCGTTGTAGCTCCATTGATAAAACGAAGTTCACGTGCGTTCTCATCGATATACTGAGATGGGATATCATAAGACGGTATCATCATGACCCCCGTATAAATATTAATGCCACTTTCCGACACGTCACCGCCAACGGATATAGAATAACCATTCTTAACGGCACTTTTAACGATTGCCACAAAATCAGTTAAGGGAACGTTATAATAATCATCCGAATGCCACCAGTTGTCGGTAGCTTTGTATTCTGCCTGCGTCCAATAAGGTGCTTCCATTAATGACATAAAATCGACATAATCATCCGGGTTCAGCTTACAGGTATTTGCCAGGTAAGCCTGAGGAGTTATTTTTACATCACCTGAACCAATTTCCTGAGGAGGAGTGCCCATGTAATAATTCAGGATGGATTTAATCGTAGAAACAATTTCCTCTTCGTTCCAGGCATCCGTTTTCTTAACCGATTGCAAATAACCTTTCATCTCCTCTATCATTTTTCGATGGTCATGGAAAGGTTGTCCGATTTTAAGACCGGTGTACTCATTTTCCGGCACAGCTCCATATTTACGCATCATATTGATCACAGCATTCGTTTCTGAGCCTTCATCAAACGCAGACTTTCCACGTGTCCTTACAAATTCACGCGCTTTTTCCACATATTGCCAGTACACAATATAGGCTTCGGACAATTTTATCTCCTGCTTGGTTAAGCGGTAGATTTCGGATTCATAAAAAGAAGTCGTCGAAAAGCTCCAGCAGGTGCTTGACTCCCCTTGAGAAATGGGTTTTTCAGCCCAAACAGTTTTGAATTCCGTCGCGCTCTTAGGCACATCAATGCCCGTCTGATCCATCATAAATTTTTTCGGAACATCCTTTTTTTCTTCATTAAATGAGTCCGCAGCTTTTTTCATTTGCTGATAGTAATCATTTACAGTAGCCCGAAATGCAGCTTTGTCTTTCCTTTCCTGTGCCAGGCCCGAAAATGTAATAGCTGTTACTAAAAGAATCGTAATTTGTTTTTTCATACTCTTTTTTTGCGTTTATAAAAGTTCATTCTTACGGTTTATTGGGTACTCCGCATTTGGCTAATCACTTTTATTCACTCGTTTTATTTTTATTTAAAAGTGTTCATAAATACTTCCCAAATCCCAAATCCTTAATCCCAAATCCTTAATCCTTAATCCCAAATCCTTAACCCCTATCCCCCATCCTCTGCCGGATCACTTCAAACAAAACAATTCCCGTGGCAACTGAAACATTCAAAGATTCGATCGTTCCCTGCATGGGAATTTTAACAAGATCATCCGCACGTTTCAAATATTCAGAAGATATTCCATCCTCCTCTGAACCCATCAGGATTGCCAGAGGGACCTTCAGATCACAATCAAAATGATAGTGCTCAGCCTTTTCCGAACAAGCTATAATTCTAAGACCACTCTCTTTCAGATAATCAATCGTCTGTTTCAGATTTTCTTCTCTGCACACGGCTATTTTATGCAAGGCTCCCGCTGATGTTTTAATCGCATCCGCATTTACCTGAGCTGCACCACGGGAAGGAATGATGATCGCATCAACACCGGCACATTCTGCACTCCTGCTAATGGCTCCGAAATTCCTTACGTCTGTGATTCTGTCAAGCACCAGTAACAAGGGAACTTTCCCCTGCTCAAATAAAAAAGGAAGGATGTCTTCGATTTTCTGATAGCTCAGTTCTGACAAATACCCCACGACTCCCTGATGATTCTTCCCTGTCAAACGATTGAGTTTTTCGACAGGTACATATTGAAAGGGTATGTTCTGCTCTTTAATAAGCATCATCAATTCTCTTGACAATTCATTATTCAGACTGGTCTGTAAATAAAGTTTATCTATTTCCTTATCGGATTTAATAGCTTCAATTACGGCCCGGGTACCGAACAACAACATCTTATCCTCCTGTTTGTTTCTGCCGGTTGTATACATTTTGAACTAGTTTTGAAGGTAAACACGTCCCTGTCTCCAAATATCATCTACCTCACGGAACCAGCCCGACTTGTATATATTTGAACGCTGCAGGAAATAATCATTGTCGCTTAAGGGGTTAATCAGCCGGTTAAAATTAAAACTGACCGAATTCGCATTACTCTCTTCTCCATAGACCCATGTTTCAGATCCCGTCGCCTGGTATACAAGATTAGGAGGTCCGAAGATAATGTAGATCATGCCACGATCGGTCTTCCATCCTTCCAGGTAGGAACTAAAATACATATTGGCATAGCGGACACGGGTATAGTAAGTACGTATTATATCCTTTCCCCGGTCTTTATTACCCGCACAGTTGAGCCAAAACGTTTCAACCGCCAGCTTTTTATTCTTGCTGCCCGTGATCTCCTCATATTCTTCCTTGGAAGTAATATACCTTAAGGGAAATACCATTTGCTCAGCCTTGACAATATCCGGAAAACCATCATAGTACCTATAAAGCGTTAACCCTTCCCGTCGATTCGAATCAATTGAGAAATTATAAATTCCTTTTTGAGGCGCCCGAAAAGTCACCATGCCGGTATCATTTAGTTGTACTATAAACATGCTGTCGGGTTTATAACTAAAAGCTTTAGGTTCCATTACAGAGAAAGGAGGATTAGCAGCAGGATAGTTGCTTTTAAAAAACCTTCCATACAGTTTTCCTTTGGGAGCCCGTTTATAGGTTATCATCACTTGTTCATTAGCAGAAACAGTATTTTTGAACAAAGGAGTACCCGACTCCGTACTTACAAAAAAATTTTGTGGAGTTCCAACACTGCTCTTAAATACATCTATGTATTTATCAAATCCCTGTTTTCTGTTTAAGTCGTAAAATATAACCTTCAGTAAACCATTATTTCCCATTCCTGCCTTAATCGAAAATTTACCCCGGACAAATTTGGGGATATTTCCGTTATTGATGTCTGTTACGCTTATTCTACCGCTATCTACCACCACTTTCGATTCATAAGAAGCTGTTAGCAGGTACGAAATGCTGAACCGCGAGGTAAAATCTGTTTCGTTGGATTGTCGGGAGTACAACAGCTCTTTTGAACTAACAGAAAAATAAACATCCGAAGTGGATTCCGCATTATGGTAAACGAGGAAGTCAGGGTGCACGGAGGTAGACTCAAACTTATAGGTGCTTGACATATCCTGATAATAGGCCATACGGGATACGTTACAGGAATAAACAAAAACCAAAATAAAAAGAATGGCCGGAAAGCACTTCATATGGGTAAATTTAGTGTTTATTAGCTAAGAGTCTGTTCAAAATTTTGAACAGACTTTAAAAATAACTCACAATTCCAAAGTGTATTTTACCGGCCTTCAGGTAAATTGGGTTCCCACCCTGGCTACCAAGGGCGTAATCGAGTGAAAAAATTCCGGCTTTGGTCTCAAAACTAACGCCCGTACCAAAACCATAGGGAGTATCATGAATATATTTTGCACTCACATTATCATTCTCATAATAAGCCTGGTCAAAAAACAGGTGGAGAAATGAGTTTTGCTCCAGCAAATACCGGTATTCTATCGTACCAATTGCATACGTTGAAGCGTAAATAGATTCTTCATCAAAACCACGTAAGGTATTCAGTCCCCCAATCCGGTATAAATCATTTAAAAACAAACTGGGACCAGAGATAAAGGCTGACTGCAATCCGAATTTCAGGACGCTTTTTCCCACAATGGGTATATATAGTGCGGCATTTACATCACCCGAATACTCCAAAGAATGTAAGCTGATATTTTGGTACACTACTGGGTTCAAATTCGGATTGACCGAAATTTCCTTTTCACCAACAGATGCATTAGCCGTCAGGCTGTATCCTTTACGGGGATTAAAACGGTAATCCAGCTTTTCGAGCTTAAGTCCCAAACCATAAGAATTGGAGGAAACGTCTGCAAAATCCGGCAACGTGGTGACAGATTCCAACCCGCTTGTAGAAAGAAGACTGGATATTTTATTGGCATAGAAAATTTTGAAATAATTCCCTCCCGAAAGCAGGTATTGAATCCCTATATTGTTATATACATCCAGGTATGTGGTATCCAGCTTATACAATTTGAAATTATAATCGATACCAAAGGGCAATGAAAATAAAAAGGGGTATGTTAGCTCAAGGTTCAGGTCCTGGGTATTTTGCGGCAGACTGTGCCAGGTAAGATCAATGAGCTCACCATGATCCAGTTTATTTTGAAGTTTCAGTTGTACGTCTCCCGTTACAACAAGCTTACCGGTAGTATTATCCGGCAAAAAACCGATTATACCATCAAACTGACTGGCCTTTTTACTTTCAAGCTCTACTATTAATTTAGTTTCCTTTTCGGTAAACACAATCCGCAAAGGTTTTTTCTCCCGCAAAAATGGCAAACTTTTCAGGCGGGAACTAATGGCCCTGATACGTGATTCATTGTAAAGACTCCCCTGTTTTATTCCAATATAACTCTGCAGATACACGGGAGTGATCGCGGAAGTACCTTTTATGATAAGACTGTCAATTTTTATCAGTTTATTTTTATCGATCTTTAAGCGGGCCGTGATTGTATTTTCCCGGACCCTTACACTATCCAATCTTACCGATGCGAAGGGATAACCATTATCTTCCTGGTATACGATAATTTTTTCCAATAGACTTTTTACTTCCTTATAGTTCAATTTCTTGCCGAAATAAATTTTTTCACGGAAACCAACTTCCGTCAGGACAGCATCTTCCACATTTCCTTTGGAAAGATGCGCCCATTTGTAGGGCGCACCCAGATGTAAATAGGCGGTCAATTTTAAAGAATCCGTTAACAAGCTGTCATAAGTAGCCGCCAGAAAAGCATTATCATACAGTGTCAGTAAAACATTTTGCAGTTCTTTTGTGCGCTCAGCTTTAGAAACAAGATTTGTTTTGTAGTTGATTCTTTTCAGCAATCCATTATCATCCAGCGATTTTATTTCCAATACATATGCTTTCTGGATTCTGTTCTGCGCTTTAACTAATGTGTCTTTATTATCCAAGGGGTAAAAATTTTGTTCTTTTACCGGAATCCCCTCCTCATAGTCAATTTCGTTTTTGGGTTTGCCATCTTTATAGAATATTTTCATAATAGCATGGTCTTCATCAATAGGAATAAATTCCCGTTCCATCTGCCCGTTATCGTAGTAATTCTTATACTGTTTCAATTGCCCTGCGGCATAAAAGCCACGGTGGAGCAGCTGTCCATTGGAATACTTGTCTTCCACCCATCCATGACAGGCATATCCGTCGGAAGTATTACGAACCGAATCTCCACCGATTTGAAAATTCAACTTATCATACTTCATAATCCCACAATCGGGGTCCAGAACATCTTCTTCCCGGTAAACTGCAGACGGATCGTTCTTGTCAATACCTGATTGCTGGGCATGCAGACGGAAACTACAGCCCATTATTAGAAGTATAATACGGAAGAGCTGACTATTTTTCAATTTAAATACCTTACTAACGCGAATCAGACTTCTCTATTGCGTTTTATTTGATTTATATTCAAGTAGTTATATTTTTCAATTACGCTAAACAGACAACCTTTCTCAAATCTTGCGTCTTTCTTGTAAGTCATTAAACATACATTCCATGAAATCAGCTCTTGATCTAATCTCAGACGGACTTAAACAAGGCCATATCTTCTTATATTCATTAGGAGATATAGCTAATATCCGGCTCGAAAAAAACAAACGTAAAATATTAAAAAAGGCGATTGGAAAAAAGGATTATTATGAAATAAAAAGCATTCTTTTGAATTGTAACAAATTTAAAGTTCGATCCGTTTAAAACACTTTGCTGGCTACCCTTCGGATTGCTTCACTTTGGCCCATGGTATAAAAATGGAGACAGGGAACTCCGAATTTGATCAGTTCTTTGGATTGACGGGTACACCATTCGATGCCCACTTCCCTGACTTCGGAATCTGTCTGACACTTTTCAATTTCTTCAAGAAAATCCTGCGGTATATCTATATTAAAAAGTTTAGGAAGAATACTGGACTGTTTTTTCGTAGTCAAAATTTTCAGACCTGGAAGAATTGGGACATGAATATCCATCTCCCGGCAGGCGTTAACAAATTCTATGAATTTTTTATTGTCAAAAAACATTTGGGTCACAATGTATTCAGCACCCGCATCTACCTTGCGTTTCAGATTTTTCAGATCGGCGGTCAGGTTAGGTGCCTCAAAATGCTTTTCAGGATAGCCCGCAACGCCTATGCTGAAACCGGTAGGAGCAACGTCTACCAGGTCTTCTTCCAGGTAATGTCCTTTGTTCATGGTAACAATTTGTTTAACCAGGTCGTATGCATAATGATGTCCTCCCGGCTCGGGCATAAAAGCACCCTCGGATTTAATAGCATCTCCCCGCAAAGCCAATACATTGTCTATTCCTAAAAAATGGAGATCTATCAATGCATTCTCCGTTTCTTCCCGGGTAAAGCCCCCGCAAATAATGTGCGGAACCACATCAATTTTATATTTATTGATGATAGCTGCACAGATACCGACGGTACCAGGACGTTTGCGGATGCTCACTTTTTCAAGAAACCCTCCCTCCCGCTTTTTGTAAAAATATTCTTCCCGATGGTAGGTCACATCAATAAAGGAAGGATTAAACTCCAACAAAGGATCTATGCCATCAAAAATAGATTGGATGCTTTTTCCCTTTAAAGGCGGTAAAATTTCTATCGAAAATAAAGCAGATTTTGCATTCTTTATATGATCAATAACCTTCATTTATCTATTAATTACGAATATGGGCGCTAATATACAAATAATGGCAATTCTTTGTAGATTTGCAGCCCCTATGCAAAACATACGCAACTTCTGTATCATTGCCCATATCGATCACGGTAAAAGCACCCTGGCCGACCGCTTGCTGGAATACACCAAAACCATCTCCAAACGGGATATGGAGGCTCAGGTACTGGATGATATGGACCTGGAAAAGGAACGTGGAATTACGATCAAGAGCCATGCGATCCAGATGGAACACCTTTACCAGGAAAAAAACTACATTTTAAACCTTATTGATACGCCAGGACACGTCGACTTTTCGTATGAAGTATCCCGATCCATTGCGGCCTGCGAAGGCGCGCTGCTGCTTGTTGACGCAGCGCAGGGCATACAAGCGCAAACGATATCCAACTTATACCTTGCTTTGGACCAGGGATTAACAATTATTCCCGTTCTCAATAAAATCGATTTGCCCAGCGCCAATCCCGAAGAAGTGAAAGACCAGATTGTTGAACTGATTGGTTGTCAGCGTGAAGAGATCATGGTCGCGTCAGGGAAAACAGGACAAGGTGTAATGGAAATTCTGAGTGCCATTATCGAACGAATACCTGCCCCAAAAGGTGATCCAGCTGCACCCTTGCAGGCTTTAATTTTCGATTCCGTGTTCAATTCTTTCCGGGGCATTATTGCCTATTTCCGGATCATGAATGGGGAGCTTCGGAAAAATGATAAGGTAAAATTTGTCGCTACCGACCGGGAATACAATGCAGACGAAATAGGTATTCTTAAAATGACCTTGATTCCTAAGAATCATTTAAGCGTTGGAGATGTCGGCTACATTATTTCGGGTATTAAACAGGCGAACGAAGTAAAAGTGGGGGATACGATTACGCATGTTGTAAACCCATGTACCGAAATGATCAAAGGTTTTGAAAATGTTAAACCGATGGTCTTTGCCGGTATTTATCCGGTTGACACCGAAGATTTTGAAGAACTCCGCTCTTCCATGGAAAAGTTGCAACTCAACGATGCTTCCCTTACCTGGGAACCGGAGAGTTCTGCAGCCTTAGGTTTTGGTTTCCGCTGTGGATTTTTGGGAATGTTACACATGGAAATTATACAGGAACGACTGGAACGTGAGTTCAATATGAGCGTGATCACGACCGTACCCAACGTATCTTATATTGCCTATACAACAAAAGGAACCCGGCTGGATTTGCGCAATCCTTCCGACTTTCCGGACCCCAGCACACTTGAACGTGTTGAAGAACCCTACATAAAGGCTAATATCATTACCAAATCCGAATTTGTTGGTTCTGTTATGAGTTTATGTATGGATAAACGGGGTATTATTCAAAACCAGGTTTACCTTACTACCGACCGGGTTGAGTTGGTATTCGAGATGCCATTAGGCGAAATCGTATTTGACTTTTACGACAAATTGAAAAGCATTTCCAAAGGCTATGCCTCTTTTGACTATACACCGATCGCTTACAAAGCATCTGACCTGGTGAAAATGGACATTTTAATCAATGGAGACCCCATTGATGCGCTCTCCGCCCTTATACACCGGGACAGATCCTACGACTTCGGAAAAAAGATTTGTGAAAAACTAAAAGAACTGATCCCTAAGCAACAGTTCCAGATTGCCATACAGGCTGCCATCGGAGCAAAAATCATTTCCCGGGAAACCATATCGGCCATGCGAAAAGATGTTACGGCCAAATGTTACGGAGGTGATATCTCCCGCAAACGTAAACTCCTTGAAAAACAAAAAGAAGGCAAAAAGCGAATGCGCCAGATCGGCAGTGTAGAAATTCCTCAAAGTGCTTTTATGGCTGTGTTGAAGCTGAATGATTGATTAATGCCTCTATCTTAGACAAAAAGAATGTCTTTTTTCAGTACTTGAAAAATCATTTAGCATCCTTGCAGATAGAAGAAAAGTTGGCAACAACGAGGGGTTACTAACTCTTATAATAATAAATGAGAGAGCATGGCGGAAATAGACTTCTTATTGCAGAAAGCGCTGAGTCGAATTCTCATCAGGAGTTTAATGTTTGTATAGATTTAAATGGACTTGCTAAAACCCGTTGACAGCGTTTTTCGTAAATTGTCCTAGATTAAAATGTTTTGTTCAAAACGACACTTTTAAGTTTAGCATTGTGGGTTCCTTGTCAGCTGAGCGCCCAAACAAATCTCAGCGACAAGACCAATTCTCTTCTGCATAATAATGCCTCCAACCCTGGTTTCATTGAAAATAAGGGGCAAATCGTTGACCAGGACAATAAACCTAACCCAGGCTGCCTGTACCTTCTTAACTTAAAGGACTTTAAGGTTCAATTGCGTAAGGATGGATTTTCGTATGAGGTTAAAATAAACATTTTACTTATTAATTAGAAAACAAACTACAATTAGAAACTTAATGTTTAGCCATAGATTTATTTGACAAGCAGAAACCGAATACATAATTTAGCCCATCAAATTCTAACTGCATAAATTGGGCTACAGTCTACCTCGGTGAAGGCTTTAAGTTTATTGTCTGCATTAGCCTTTGAGTACAAACCAACGAACGTCGCTACTAATTTTTGAAAATTTATTTATGAAAAACACTTTACATAAAATTAGCAAAGGACTAATTTATCTCAGTTTGGGAATTTTAATTGCATCAGAATCTCTTCCTGCACAACATGTTTACCCATCAGCTGGCGCCTTTTGGGTGGGAGGTAATGGAAACTATAATCCCACTGATAGTGCAACCAGAGCACAGGGATTAAAAACAGATACTAACGTTTTCAACTGGGAAGCACATCATGCAGATTTTGGTGCCTGGATGACAGCTTCCTATTGGTATAACAATAATAACAATTTTACACTTTTGGATTACATGTATACCGGACAGATAAGCCACGATGGCTTGTATGTTTGGGAAATTGGCTTTCACGAGCAGGCGATCCGTTTAGGGCATAATTGGGAAAATTACTTTCTTCATTATAGCCAGGATACCTGGCTCACTTATACCACGTTATATGGAGATTCCTGTGCCTGGGCCGGTGTTGCTTCCGGTGTTGGCTATACAAGGAGTTCCAGTGATCAAAATGGGCCTGTCCTGCATGGTACAGGAACATGGCATGCCGATATTTTTCAGTATGTCCCGGAGGGAGGAGCCTTCTATCTGGTAAATCCGGATAAATTCGGAGAAGCTACGCTCTCTTTCGCTACAGGTGGAACTAATGGAACAATTAGTATTGAATATGCTTCAGCGGTGGATGCTTATTTCAATGTAACCCAATGGAGTCCTTTGAATCTGACCAGTGATGGAACAAATAATTTTAGTCAGAATGGGAGAATAAGCTGGGCACCTCCTGCTAACTGGGTATGGGGGAATAACAGTTCGCTTCAGTTGGCAGACCGGAAAAATTTTGGTTACTGGATTCGCGTTACGGGTACAGGGTATAGTCAGATGCCGATTTTATCTAATCTCAAAACAAGACAATATCTTGGTCTTGCCAATTACACCTTAGACCCCTCTGGTCCACTTATTACTACGGGCCCAAAGTTTTTATTGAATCTAGGATGGGATTCCATCAATGACCGCAATCACGACGGATATGTAGATGACTCTGAATACCAAAGCCTGCTGGATCCAAATGCCAAGGCCCGTTTCCGGTACGAAGCGCGACTGGCATTGAATAACGTCGGTTTCTGGGACTATTGGTCACCATGCATGACAAATACAGGAAATCCACAGTACCAGCAGGACATAGGAGCATTCTATCGGTCTAGTTGGGAAAGCAATGGTGTAAAAGGGGGGTACAACGATAATTTTTTTGTTAATCTCAATAAGTGGTTCTTTCCGGTTCTGGCCGGAGGCCTGCTGACCCCAGAGGGGCCGATTCGGGGACCTGTCCAGGATACCTCAGCAAATTTGGCTTACAGTACGGGCTTCGCTGCCACACTTAAGGCTGTGAAAAATAGCACAGGCAGTAATTGGATCGGAGCGAATATTTACTTCATCAATCCTTATGATTACCATGATTATTGCGTTCCCTACCCGGATTTGGGAAAGGAAATGCTGAATTCGGGCGCTTTTGATTGGTTACTCTCAGAAGCTACGATTTACGATTCCTGGTCCATGGTGGATGCATCTTCTTTTTTGGGACCGTTTTCAGGTCTAAGTCGGATATGGAATATCCCGGCATGGGCAAAGGCTGGAAAAAAATCGGCCATCATGGCCAGAGTCGGTTCTTACCTTCTGACTCCACCGAGTACAGAAGCCAAATGGGAACGCTCCCAGATGGGAATATTGGCTGAGTATTACCTTTATCATTTCCCAAATCTGACGTCGTTGCAAACCATTTATACCAATTGTGGTGATATTACACAGCTAACAGATACATCTAATTATTATAAAAAGGGTGTTCCTAAAAATTATGCTTATCAACAGCACGCTATGATGGCCGTTGACATCGGTACTCCAACAGGCATGATGCCTCGGCAGGGAGTGTATCGTCCTATGCAATATACAGCACGGGTTGATGGAACCGGCGAGCTTAATAATACGGTTGTTGGAAATTCTATTGGCACGGTATTAAATCATCCCGTCTATGGTTCTATTCCTGTGCTTCCGACGGCCACCTATTATCTGGACACGATTGCCAACGCACCTTATACAACGATTGTTAATGACCCGAATGGACATCCTTTTCCGGCAGAAGTTGTTTTGGCAAGACAATACACCAAAGGGATGGTGGTCTTCCGTACTTCTTTTACTGCACCAACAAATTTTTTGGAATATAGTTCTGATGCAAATGAAATTACTGTTAATCTGCCGGGATCTTATTATAGAGTAAATTATGACGGAACTCTAGGACCTTTATCAAATCAGGTCAGACTGCATGGTTTTGAGGGTGCAGTGTTCACAAACACAAGCACAGCACCCGGAGATATAGGTATTCGCACTAGGAAAAACAACATGATACTCAACGATTCGTCAAGCACAACTATCATAGTTTACCCCAACCCCTGCTCAACACAGAATATGGAATCTCAGATCAATTTCGGTCAAATACCTGCGGGCAGCAACATGAAATTATTTTCCATGTCAACGGGTCGCCTGATAAAGACCATGATCGGATTATCGGGAACAGCATACTGGGATCTTACCAATGATTCAGGAGAAAGTGTTGCGTCGGGAATATACCTCTATGCAATTACAGACCAGCAAAACAATACGGTCCGTGGGAAAGTTTGCGTTATACGTTAAAAATCAAAACGTAGTCAATTACAATTTGGCACTCAGGTGAATGCATAGCTGAAAACTATGATCTAAACTCTATTTTAAAAATGGTCCCTTTCGGTTTATTATCCAGAACCTTTATCCCTCCACCATGTTCTTCCACCAGGTGTTTGACAATGTACAGTCCCAGACCCGTCCCTTTAGTGGTACGGGTTTCCTCTTTACCAACCCGGTAAAATTTCTCAAATACCTGCTTCTTATTTTCGTCGCTGATTCCATAGCCCTCGTCTGTAACACTCAGTAAAAAAGCAGGACCTGCTTTTTTAAGTTCCACCGATATCTGGGATCCCTTGGCCGAGTATTTACAGGCATTATCCAACAAATTAAGAATAATGGAAGCAAAATGAGTGTTATCAATTTTAAAACGCAGGCCCGGTTCAATCGTAAAAATCAAGCGATGATCGGGTGCGGTCCCTGGACGGGATAATAAATCCAGGAGATATTCGGAGAGGTCCTCTTCCTTCCGGTGCAATACAAAATTACTCTTGTCAATTTGTGCAGCCAGCAATATATTTTCAACAAGAGCATTTAACCTGTCCGTATCCCCTATGGCATTTCTTAAAATGCTCTTTTGTTTCTCCCGCTCAATGTCTCTTAACAATAACGTTTCCAATTGCAATCGGGCAGAAGCTATGGGTGATTTCAATTCATGTGTAACCGAAAGCAGAAAATTACTCTGCTGTCGTGCCAGCTGCGTTTCTTTTCTAAATGTTCTTCTGATCCTTACCACTCCGACAAGCAATAAAACCAGAAAAACACTACCCTCCCCAATCACCATGAACCATTTCTTATTCAACTTAAGCATTAGGTAGCCCCACCAGGTAAACTGCAGCAGGACGTACGTCAAAAGCAAATAAAATCCAATTAAAGAAGGTGATTTCCGTTTTTTAAACATTAAACAAATTTACACATTCAACTGCATATTGTGATTTCATTTCCTTTTTATACTTTAGTCGCGATGATGAGGCACTATCTGTTTTTATTGGGTTTTTTATTTTGTTTGAATAGTTTTGCCGTGAACTACAGAACAGATTCACTGCTGCGTGTTCTGGCCATGCAGCCTGATGATTCCAACAAGGTAAAAACGCTCAATTTCCTTTGCCAGACTTTTTCTGATCAAAGAGACTACAAAAAAACCATAACATATGCCTTTCAGGCGATTTCGCTCGCACGAACGGTAAATTACAAAAGAGGCCTTGGGGAAGGATACTGGAACCTGGGCTATGGGCAGAGTTACGATACTTATTTTAATGATAAAATTGTAGATTACAGTGAAGGCCTGAAAAATTACTTCATCGCTGAAAAGATTTTCGCCGAATTGGGGAATAAAAAATTTCTCGCCAAAATATGCTACTCGATAGCAGATAATTATGAATATGAATCCAATTTCAATAAGGCAATCGAATATTTCATAAAATCCTCCGGTTATGCGGAAGAAAGCAAAATGGATTCTATTTTTTTTGAAAGTAAATTACGTGTCGCGGGCATATTTATTTCCATTAATGATCCGGAAAAAGCACTGCCCTATTTTAAATCAACCCTCGATCTGGCAATTTCAAACAGGGATACCTTGCACATTGTATCTTCTTTAAAGGGAATGGCTCGTCTACAATATATTAATAAAGAATATGATAATGCTTTACAAACTAATTACAATGCGTTAAAACTTTCGAGAAATCTTAAAGATTCTCTCAAAAGAGGAGAAATCCATCGGGCAATCGGTTCTATCTTCTACGAACGGGGAAAATACGAAGAAGCTCTTCATCATTTTTTAAGCGCCTACGCAATCTACAGCAAGTCTAAAGACCGAAGAATCATCTCGGATGCACTTTCCTGTATCGCCGATGTTTACTTCCAGAAAAAAAAATATTCCGAAGCACTTTCCTACTATAAACGTTCTTTCGATATGAGTACTGCTATTGGCTTGCCCGAGTCAATTGCCACTGCAGAACAGTCCATGAGCGCCACTTACGAGCAAACCGGTGATTATAAGCTGGCGCTTGAATATTATAAAAGAGCCGTTATTATCAATGATAGTATTCTGGATTTTAAAAAGACCAAAGAAATAACGCGCAATGAAATGCAGTATCAATTCGACAAAAAGGAAGCAGTAAAAAAAGCAGCTCAGGATATAAGAGATGCTGTATCATCCGAGAATCTAAAACATCAGAAATTTATCCGGAATATTTTTATCGCCGGATTTTTACTGATGCTGATATTTGCTTTTTTTATTCTTCAGGGTTATCAGCAAAAGAAAAAAGCAAACAAAATCATTTCTAAACAAAAACGCGAAGTAGAACTTCAAAAAGAAATTACAGAAGAAAAAAACAACGAAATCATTGCCAGTATTACCTATGCCAAACTGATTCAATTGGCCATACTTCCAGCCTCCTCAGACATTGAATCTATATTCCCGGATAGTTTCGTTCTGTTTAAACCCAAAGCTATTGTTAGCGGAGATTTTTACTGGATGCAGGAAAAAAACGATTTTATTTATTACGCAGTTGCTGATTGCACAGGTCACGGTGTTCCGGGAGGGTTTATGAGTATGCTGGGCTCTTCTCTGCTGAATGAAATCGTTCTGGAACGAAATGCTACCGAACCTGCTGAAATACTAAATATGTTGCGTGACAAAATCATCAATGCGCTCAAACAAAAAGGCGCTATCGGAGAAAATCAGGATGGAATGGACATTGTCCTTTTCCGCATGGACAAACTGCATCAGACACTTACCTATTCTGCTGCCAATAATCCTTTATGGATTATTCAAGAAGACAAACTGATGGAATATGCATATGACAAACAACCGGTCGGTATTTCAATTGGAGAGCGGAAATCTTTTAATCAAAAAAGTATTGCGCTTCGCAAAGGAGATTGCATCTACGCTTTCAGTGATGGTTTTGCCGATCAATTTGGAGGAAGTGAAGGAAAAAAATTCAAAAGCAAACTTTTTCGGAACCTTCTTCAATCTATCCATCAGCTGTCAATGAAGGAGCAGAAAGCCATTATCAATAAGACATTCGAGGACTGGAAAGGGATCTTCGAACAAATAGATGATGTCTGTATTATAGGTATTCGCATTTAGGTATAAATACCTAGTTTCTCTATGATCGAAAACTTATAATTTTGGCCCATCATGCCTAAAATAGCCTCTGACACCGACTACTTCTACCTTGAACTAAAAGAGGGTATTATCCATTTCCAACACAAACCAGGCACAATTGATCTGACAATGGCGAAAAAGATTGTGGAAGAACGCCTGCGTCTTTTTAATGGTCGTTCATATCCTCTTCTTATTACCGGAGAGGGTCTCGCTGATATCAGTAAAGATGCCCGACTGTACCTGTCCTCTGACAAAGGAACAGAAGGTATTTTGGCCGGAGCGCTCCTCAGCAATTCTGTTTTCGAAACATTCCTTGGCAATTTCATCATCCAGGTTACACGGCCAGGTATACCCGTCAGGTTATTCATGGAAAAGTGGAAGGCACTGGAGTGGCTGGAGCAATTCAAGACCGTTAACCTGAAACAAAAAATAAGCTGTGGATCCGAGGTATAAAAAAATAAGCGATTTGCTGATCGACTATTCCATGGGGCATTTCGAAAACCGGATAGAACTATCGGAAAAGCTGGATGAAACCGACGCTTTTATCTCGGGAATTAACATGCTGGGAGAAGAATTAAAGACCACAACAATTTCCCGCAATTACTTTAACAATATATTTAATTCCGTATCCGATATGATTTTTGTTCTGACGGATGGCGGGATGATTGAGAATGTAAACCGGACGGCGCTTGAAAAACTGGACAAAAAGTATTCCGATTTGATTGGACTTCCTATTGATCAATTGCTGGTAGAAGGGGAAAAACCCTTGTTCGAATTTATTAAAAAAAAGCTGGGCAATTCTAATCAGGGAGTTGAAGCAGAAAAAAAATTCAAAACCTCCCCGACAGATTATATCCCAGCCTCCTGCTCTGTCAATTTTCTTCACCGGGAAGTTAAAGGTGAACTAAGGTATCTGGTAACGGTTCGTGATTTGAGCAAACAAAAAGAAATGGAAAATCTCGTGATACGAACCATTGTTGATACACTGGAAAATGAACGAATCCGCGTAGCCAAAGATCTGCATGACAGCCTTGGACAACAACTCTCGGCGGTAAAATTTTACCTGGAAACACTTATTAATATTACCGAAGACAAAAAAATCAGCCCGATTCTGACAAAATCAGGCGATGCCCTGAAAGCGGCCCAAGCAGAACTCCGGGAAATTTGTTTTGATCTGATGCCCATGACCTTGGAAACCTATGGGTTGGTTGAATCCGTTCACGAACTATGCCGGAAAATCGGACATAAAAATTTGCTGGAATTCATTATTCTTCCGGACAAGCACTTCCCCTTATTAAATAAACAGCTCGAAATAGCTATTTTCAGGATCGTACAGGAGTTCATCAACAATTCTATTAAACATGGAAGGGCTACCAGGATCACTCTGAAATTTAACTTTGGCAGGGATAAGGATGAAGTGAAAATTGAATTGAAGGACGATGGAAAAGGTTTTGATAAAAACAAATTATACTCAGGTTCGGGTACGGGTATGGGCCTTCAGAATGTCCGCTCGCGCATCCGTTCGTATGATGGAACTATAAAAATAAACAGCCTGCCCGGGAAAGGCACGGAATATGGCATCCTTATCCCTTTAAACAAAACGACACTTCAACGCTGAACATATGACCAGACAAACTAAAAAAACACAAAAGATTACAGAAACCAAAAAGATAAATGTCCTGATCGTGGATGACCATCAGATGGTGGTGGATGGCTTACGTACGATGCTGGAGTCGCAAGCAGATAAGTACCCGTTCAGAATTTCCGAAGCTTCCAATGGGGAAGATGCAATAGCTAAAGTGAGAAAGCATGAGTTTGACATTGTTTTAATGGACTATCAGCTTCCCGGTATGACCGGAGCCCAGGCGGTATATGAGATACTGATCTATAAGCCAGGAACCAAAATCCTCGCCCTTTCCAACTATGATGAATATAAGTATGTAACGCATATCATGGAAGCCGGCGCCAAAGGGTATGTACTTAAAAACATAGGTCCATCTGAACTTATTCTCGCAATTGAAAAAATCATCAGTGGTAAAGCTCATTTTTCAGATGATATTCATCGGTTATTGTTAAATAAAAAAGGAAATGAAAATCCTGCTTTAGGAAACAAACAAATGACCAAAAGGGAAACGGAAGTGCTCCCGCTTATTGCAGACGGGATGAGCAACAAGGAAATAGCCCAAAAATTACATATTGAAAAAAGAACGGTAGATGCCCATCGCCAGAATTTGCTTAAGAAATTGAATGTTAAGAATACCGCAGGTCTTGTGCGCAAAGCCATTGAATATAAATTGATCTGATTTTACTACCTTTGGCATATCAAAGATAAAGGATGAAAATTACGAAGGAGCAGGTATTAGAAGCCCTGAAAAATGTCGACGATCCGGACCTGAAAAAGGACATTGTCACACTGGGCATGGTGAGGGATTTGATTGTAGAGGGGCAAAATGTGCGCTTTACGGTGATGCTGACAACACCTGCCTGTCCTATGAAGGATATGATACACAAGGCCTCGGTAAATGCTGTTTTGCACTATGTGGACAAGGAGGCAAAGGTCGAGGTGAAAATGGATGCGGATGTAACTTCCCGTAAAAAGGATAAAGCTTCCTTACCAGACGTAAAAAATATCATTGCGGTAGCCTCGGGCAAAGGCGGTGTCGGCAAATCAACTGTTGCTGCCAATCTTGCCGTAGCGCTTGCCAGACAGGGAGCGAAAGTGGGCCTGTTGGATGCTGATATTTATGGTCCATCCATACCAACTATGTTTGATGTGGTTCATGAACATCCTCCGGTTAAAAACATAGATGGCGTAAGTAAAATGATCCCCATTGAAAGCTATGGAGTTAAACTTAACTCCATTGGATTTATGGCCGCACCCGATCAGGCAGTTCCCTGGAGAGGACCAATGGCAACGAAAGCACTGAATGAACTCATTAATAAAACGGAATGGGGAGAACTGGATTATTTAATTATTGATTTACCCCCCGGAACAGGAGACATTCACCTTTCCGTTGTTACCAATGTTTCCATAACAGGTGCTATTATTGTCAGCACGCCCCAGCAAGTCGCATTATCGGATGTACAGCGGGGAGTAAGTATGTTCCGTTTGCCGGCTGTGAATGTCCCCATACTTGGAATTGTGGAAAATATGGCATGGTTTACGCCTGCCGAATTGCCCGGAAATAAGTATTTCATTTTTGGAAAGGATGGGGTTCAAAACCTGGCCGCCAAAGCAGGTATGCCGGTTCTGGGACAAATACCCTTAGTGCAAAGCATTCGCGAGGCCGGAGATGCCGGCCGGCCCGTCGTTTTACAGGAAGACACACCACAGGCACTGGCATTTATGGATTTGGCGAAAGCGGTAGCCCAGCAAATCGCAATTAAAAACAACGCGGTGATTGCAGAAACAGTTTAATAAATGGAGAATAAAGAATTATATAACCGCATTGAAGAGGCCCTTAACCAGATCAGACCTTATCTGGAAGCCGACGGAGGGAATGTTTCCCTTGTTGAAGTTACCAGCGATTCGGTGGTCCGTTTAAAATTACTGGGTGCATGCAAAACTTGTTCTATGAGTATGATGACTCTGAAAGCGGGTATTGAAGAAAGTATTAAGCGTGCTGTTCCTGAAATAAAAGGCGTAGAGTCCGTAAATAATTAGCAATAGTGATCAGCCAACACATTCGCTATTACTCACTCGTTTTATTTTTATTTCAACGGTGTTCATGAATCCGCCATCGTCGGATTTCGCTATTATTCGCATCCTTTGTTCTTATTTAAAAGGTGCTCATGAATCCTCCTCTCGTCGGATTTCGCTATTCGCTGATCGCTAACACACACGCTACACCGTCATGATCTCCTTCTCTTTCCCTTCCAGGTGCTTTTCAGCTTTGACCGCATAGCCGTCCGTCAATTGCTGAACCTTCGCCTCCGCTTCTTTGGCTTCGTCTTCGGGCAAACCATTTGCCTTTAATTTTTTGATCGCATCATTTGCATCTTTCCGGATGGTCCGGAGCGTGACTTTACAATCTTCGCCTACTGTTTTTGCTTTTTTCACCAGATCTCTTCTTCTTTCTTCTGTCAAAGAGGGAACGTTGATACGAAGAACCGTTCCATCACTTTGGGGATTGAGGTTCAGATTTGCATCGATAATAGCTTTGGACAAAGGTTCCAGCATTGCTTTTTCCCAGGGCTGTACGACTATTGTACGTGCGTCCAGGGTATTGACATTGGCTGTCTGATTTAAAGGCATTTTTGACCCATAATAGTCAACCATAACACTGTCAAGCATGGAAGGATTCGCTTTTCCCGCCCTCACTTTTAAAAGTTCGTCTTCTAAGTGCGAAATCGCTTTTTCCATAAGCTGTTTGGCGGCATCTAAACAAGTTTGAACTTTGGGATCCATAGGAAGGATTTAGGATTATTGAATTTAGGAATTAGGATTTAACGTTTTAGATATCGGGCTAATTCCAAACTTTAGCTAAGTTATAGTTTAATCAATAATTCTACAAATCAAATATTCCCATAAATTTTCCATTCCCTTATTTTGACAATCTATTTCTTTGCTTCTTCGGTTAATAATTCCTCCAGTTTTTTTAACCGATCTTCGTATTGAGAAAATTTTCGCGTGTTTTCCAATTTTATTTTCTCTATTTCCGACTGTTGATTGTTATTGTTCGCTTCTAATTTAATGATTGCAGATCGCTGATCTTCAATCATTTTTTGTTGTTCTTTAATCGCCTCTACCAGAACCGGTGTAAGTTTTGCGTAGTCAATACTTTTGTATCCGTCTTTATTTGTGGTTACTATTTCAGGGAATGTTTTTTCCATTTCCTGGGCAATGAATCCAATATCTCTTTTGTCATTAAAATGCATGTTGGGAAACTCGCCTACACGCCAATTGTATTTAATACCCTGCAATTTTAACAAATCAGGTAAAACATTTTTCAAAGAAGTGATGTCTTTTTTATATCTAATGTCTGAACAAGTCATAGAGCTAAGCCATTTATTGCAATTATTGACAAATACATCATCAACGTATAAATCTTTCCAAAAGTTGTTTGGAGTTGAACCAAGATTTCTGGAATGATTTGAATCTGGCACTACATCTCCCCCAAACACATAGGTTTCATTACCAGTAACGTCAAAATATACCACTCCTTGCGCATTATTAACTCCCACTAAATTGTTTCCATAAGAAATCGAAAACGGAGAGGGCGATCCTCCCGGAACCGAAATCCGGACTATTTCCGAATTAAGAGCCCCTGAAACTTCTAATTTTGCACCTGGGGCGATTGTGCCAATGCCGACATTACCATTATTTTCAATTCGCATAGCTTCAGAAGGAACGCTGGCAGCGTTTTTGGTCACCGAAAAAGTGAGATTCGTGCCACGGGCCAAATCAGTCCAGGCCGGATCTGTAACATTGGCGGATATGTTGGCAGTTTGCAAATAAGGTGTAGGCGAGAATACATAGCCCATAAATGATAACTGACCAATCACGTCGTTTTGTAGCAAAGTGGATGGAGCGCCAGGCGTACCACGCGCTTTTTTAAATGCAATTTGAGCCCCGCTGACATCCGCACTGTATCTATTTGCCGCAATACCGGTAATGCCCAAAACCTCCAGATTGCTCAAAGGCGCTGTCGTACCAATCCCCACATTACCGCCGGCGAGAACCCTTAAACGTTCGGTATTAGCCGTACCAAAAACCAAATCCTTGTTGTCCCTGGTTCCTAAAAAATTAACCGGAGGATTCGTCCCGTTATTGCCATGCAATAACCACGCAGTTGAAATAATAGAATCCTGAATAAGCGTTTGTATCGGAGTTCCGTTGATATACAAAGAATCTGTTTTTGTTGTTTTACTTGATATGTAGGTATTTATAACTGTATCGAACTTAGCATAATTGACTTTCAGGTAATTTATAATTGCGGTATCAGCCGTTATATTAGTCGAGTTAAAATATTTATTGGAAAGTGAATCGGTCGTGCATATTCTTTCCCAATTTGTTTTCATTCTATACCAAAAGCATTGATCCTGCTTATTAAATACAATAAGGCCATTCGCCGGGTTTACGATTGCCTTTATCTGCGAAGAATCGAGCCTTGTCATTAAAAAACCCTGGGTAATACCTTCCAGGTCAAGTATAGCGGAATTATCCGGCGTTAAAGACCCGATTGAAACACTTTTATTCTGCGCAAAAATGCCGCTCAGAGAAAATGACATTACTGCAACGCAAAAAACGATTTTCTTATTCATCTTTTTTATCCTTATTTATATCTGTTTCCGGCTTTTCCGGTTCAATCACTGCTTTATTTTCCTTTGATGGCTCATGACCAATCCCTTCTTTGTCAATTAATAAACCTTTTTTAGTCATGGGTTCTTTATCATAAATATCCGGTATCCCGTCATTATCCGTATCTATTAAACAGCCATGTCTGTCAACCTTTTGACCTCTCGGCGTATCAGGGCATTGATCATCAAAATCCCTTATCCCATCACCGTCTGAGTCTGCCTTTTCCATAACCCCGAAATTAGAATCCGTAAGTTTGGCCTTTGTTGCGTTGAAATGAAAACACAGACCAACCTTATTATAAAACAAAAAAGTTGATTTTAACTCGGGTGTATTAGCTACCTTCTGTACCAGGGGAACATACAATGCGGATCCGAAATTTGCAGAGATTCTGTCACTCAAATGTAAATTCAGCCCGACAGAAATATTGCCAAGCAGCATGCCAAAATTTCCAATGTTTGTTGCGTATTTGAAATCCCTTTCTACCTTGGTTGAGGTGAAAATGGCAGCATACGATTGCGGCTGATTCCGGATAGAGCCATCAGACCAATAATAATAAGGATTGCCGCTTGCATCTGACAGATCCTGGGATAAATTATAATACATCCAATCCAATCCGAAACCTGATTCTACACTTACCATTTTTAGATTAACCGGACTGTACGACAAACCGAGACCTACAGAATTGCCATGAGCCTTGAAGTTATTTGCCTGCAAATAATAATTGCTGTTCTGACCATAATTCATCGAAACATAATGTGAGTTAATGCTCACTGCTTTAAATTTTCTGATCATTGAAACCTGGTAGGAGGGAGAGTTATCAGTGCTAAATGGCACCGAGCGGTTATTTACAGAACCATAATAAGTAAGCATACCACATTCTCCTTTTAGAGCCCAGGCATATTGTTCATCGTATCCAATATCCTTATTCTGAGTAAAAGCTTCAACACTTGTAATTACTAAAAATAAAAACGCGTATAGTTTCATTTTAATAACGTAATAAATCCATTCATTTTTTGATCTTCGTTTCCATTATTTGTTTGTAGTGTAAAATAATAGGTTCCTTCAGGACACAGCTGACCTGAAGAGGTTCTGCCATCCCAGGATAAATTTTCCTGTGTGCCTTTGTATACAAGCAAACCCCAACGATCCAAAATCTGAATGGTATAATTTTGAATGCAAGTACTTTCAATAGAAAATACATCATTAATACCATCCCCATTCGGAGTAAATACATTTGGAATTTTCAGGTAACAATCAATAAGCAACTTTCTTTCAGTTGAATCTTTGCAACCAAGTGTATCCGTTACGACCTGTTTTATTAAATAGTTACCGCCGTTGGAATAAGAGGTTTGAGGATTCGGATTTTTTGAGGTATAGCCATTGCCAAAGTCCCATAACCAGGAATTGGCTCTTTGACTACTATCCGTGAAAGTAATGGGTGTATTTAGGAATAAGTTAACATAGCTAACTGAAAATCCGGCTTTCGGACCTTGCGAAACAGTAATTGATTTTGAAACAGTCGTTGAGGAACACCCTGATGTAGGATCCGACACTTTTAAAAACAATTGCTTCTTACCCTCAGATGTAAATTTTACAGTAACACCCTCAGCTGTTGTATCACCAAGAAAGGTGGCATCCGCAGATGTCCAGGAATAAACATAACTACCCGCATTATTCATATACGCTTTGTAATTTGAAGCAGACAATCCGCAAAGCAAATTTTCCCCAGCCAACGAATCAATAATGGGATTGTTTTTTTCTAAAGAATAGGGATTATCTGTAAAGTTATTCCACCCTGAGCGCTTTACAGCACTATAGGAATTAATGTTCGAGGTTACACCATTATTAGTATTTATCCATTTTAATCCCGTTTTTTCCCAATTCCCAATTTCATTCCAAAAACCATCTGTTGAATTTAAGTAAGCTATATACAAATCAACAGGAGAAGTACCGTTCAGACGATTAATCGTATGGTAAAAAAAAGGATTTACTGCACACACAGTTGTATCCTTATTGGATACGTAATAACCATTTACATCCGGTTTTTTATTTTGAAAGGATAAAGCAAATTCATTATCTGAAATATCATTAGGAGTAAGGGCTATGGGCCTAAAACGTCGGGGGCCAATTATTGAACCGAATGGCAGGTAGTACGTTTCAACACTATTTGTTTTGCGGACAAGTCTTCCGATATCCAGCGTTGAAATAAAGCCTTCACTACCTAAAACCGTACTTGCATCTATTGCCGAAGCCTTAGGGTTTTGAATAAACAAAGTATCTTCATTTATTGCAAGCTCTGAAGAATTTAAGTGTAGGTTATTATAAACATTGGCATTAACCATTAGTATTTTTCGTCCTACCCCTTCAACAGACAGGTTATAAAAACTCGTTATACTATCCCCCTCAATATACTCAGTCAATCCTTTCAAATGTACAAAACTGGTATCCATAGCAAAATGTGCTGAATTCACCCAATTGAGAGAAACATCATACTCTCCGTTTCCCTTTTGTTTACTATTGTGCAAATTATAAAAAGAGGAATCGATGACTAAAATCCCATTATTATCGCTAAACGCATTTGAGTCATTTTCAAACGAACCTTCAACTCTCAGTTGTAAACCAGGATCAGAATGAAATAGCTGACCTTTATTATATAAAAGTTGAGCCTTCGAATTAAAAGAAATTAATACAAGTAAGGTGAAATATCGTAAATAGTTACACGCTGCTGAGTGCTTTAATCCATAACAGGTAACCATAACTAATGACTAAGGCCTCAAATTTACCAGTATTAAAACCCGATATAGGGGAATCTGAAATATTTAACATTATGTTATTATGATTAACAATTATTTAACCTGAAGAGTGGTAAAACCCAATCAGAAATAAGGTCAAATTTTAAAAAAACGGAATTGATCTGAATCGAATGTTTTCAGATCGGCAACATTTAATGGAATTATCCAATTCCTTAATCCCTAAAACTCCACCAGGGTCCCTACCTTTTCGCCGAGTACTACTTTTTTCAGGTTTCCGGGCTTATTCATATCAAACACGATAATGGGTAATTTATTTTCGTTACACAAGGTAAAAGCTGTCATATCCATTACTTCCAATCCTTTCTGATAGACTTCGCTAAAAGTAATTGTTTCGTATTTTTTTGCTGTTTTGTCCTTCTCCGGATCGGCCGTATAGATTCCGTCAACCCGTGTACCTTTCAATATGACCTGTGCCTGGACTTCGATTGCACGCAAAGTTGCAGCTGTATCGGTTGTAAAGTAGGGATTTCCAGTTCCTGCACCAAAAATAACCACTCTCCCTTTTTCCAGGTGACGAACGGCTTTTCTCCGGACAAAAGGCTCGCAAATTTCTTCCATTTTGATAGCAGATAATAAACGCGTATGCACTTCAATACTTTCCAAGGCAGATTGCAACGCCATGCAATTGATCATTGTTGCCAACATACCCATATAATCTCCGTGAACCCGATCCATTCCTCCCTGTTCAGCCTGTACGCCTCTGAAAATATTGCCTCCTCCAATAACAACAGCAACTTCTATTCCTGCCTCCGACACTTCTTTTATTTCATAGGCATATTGCATCAGACGTTTGTTATCGATGCCAAATTGCTTTTCACCCATCAGGGCTTCACCGCTTAGTTTCAGAAGGATGCGTTTGTATTTCATTTTAGAAAACTAGTTAGTTGTACGAATTGAAATGAGCGATGAGCGTTTTAAAAAATAGCTATCAAAAAAAATCCCCCGATTTCGGAGGATTTCAATTTAACTTAATGAATACCGCTTGAAGCCTGTTACAGTCAGGCCATTGCCCGACTCTTTGAGGTATTGGGCGACGGTTTTCTTACTATCCTTAATAAACTCCTGGTTTAACAAAGTTGATTCTTTATAGAATTTAGCAATTTTTCCTTGTGCAATTTTCTCCACCATCTCTTCCGGCTTGCCTTCCTGACGTATCAGATCACGGGCAATTTCCAATTCCTTTTCAAGCATTTTAGGATCAACGTCTGCTTTGTCAACAGCTACCGGCGCCATTGCGGCAACCTGCATTGCAACATCCTTTAAAACATCTGCGGCCACATCCGGAAGGTTGAACCCTACTACTGTCGCCAACCTGTTTCCGGGATGAATATAGGCGGTCACTTTCGCAGCCTCTACTATTTCATAGCGGGTCAAATCTATTTTTTCACCTATCTTACCTACTTGTTCCGTAATTTTATCGGCAATAGTCAAACCATTACCGTTATACGATAGCGCTTTTAGCTCTTCAATTGTTTTGGGCTTTTTATCAATTGCAATTTCTGCAATCTTATTTACGAATTGGGTGAATTCTTCATTTTTTGCGACAAAATCAGTTTCACAATTCACAACAATGAGAACACCACGTTTGTTATCCGTTGTAGTTCTGGCAAGTACCACACCTTCGTTGGCATCCCGGTCACTTCGGCTGGCAGCAACTTTCTGTCCCTTCTTACGAAGAAGATCAATGGCCTTTTCAAAATCTCCCTCTGCTTCAGTAAGCGCCTTCTTGCAGTCCATCATCCCTGCACCAGTGGTCTGTCTTAATTTATTTACATCAGTGGCGGTTATTGTAGGCATCTTATTTCAATAGTTTAATATTTTATTCACCCGATTAATCATTCAATCCTATTTCTTTCTTGCCTGACCAGGACGTGAGGAAGCTCCTCCTGGGCGGGAAGAAGAACCACCCGGACGTGAGGAAGAATTACCTGGGCGTGACGAAGTAGATGGAGCAGCTCCTTTACGCGGGCGTTGCTTGGTGGCAACCGCCTCAGGACGCGCTTCTTCTTCTGAATATTTTTTCAACTTCGAAGAGCCGCTGATCAATTCTTCTGCTTCTTCTTTCGAGGTTTTATCTTCTGCATCAGCCTTCTCTTCAGCGGCAGCGGCAGCTTCTTTGTCCATTTTCCGATCTCCTAAACCTTCTTCAATTGCTTTAACAATAAGTTCAGTTATAATAGCAATAGAGGAGGAAGCGTCATCGTTTCCAGGAATAGCAAGATCTACCTTGTTAGGGTCAGAATTCGTATCAACAATCGCATAGGTTGGGATGTTCAAACGTTTTGCTTCCGCAACAGCAATGTGTTCCTTCATGATATCAACAATAAACAAGGCTGCTGGAAGACGTGTTAAATCGGCTACGCTACCCAATTGTGATTCAAGTTTCGCCCGCTCGCGGGCAATCATCAAACGCTCCTTTTTAGAAATATTATTATAGGTACCATCCGCTGTCAACTTATCGATTTGTGCCATTTTACGAATGGCCTTACGGATAGTGGCGAAATTAGTCAACATGCCACCTGGCCAACGTTCCGTAACATAAGGCATGTTAATGCGTTTTACCTTTTCAGCAACAATTTCTTTGCCTTGCTTTTTAGTAGCAACAAATAATATTTTTTTACCTGAACGTGCAATCGCTTTTAAAGCAGTAGACGCTTCTTCAATTTTAGCAACTGTTTTATTCAGATCAATGATATGAATCCCATTCTTTTCAGTAAAAATATAGGGAGCCATTGCAGGATTCCATTTTCTACGTAGGTGACCAAAATGTACACCAGCTTCGAGTAAATCGTTGAAATTTGTTCTTGACATTCTTTCAGTTTATAATTTTATTGTACGTTGGTTATTTGTAAGGTAAAGATTAACGTTTGCTGAACTGGAAGCGCTTGCGGGCTTTCTTTTGACCAGGCTTTTTACGCTCCACCATGCGGGGATCACGGGTCAAAAGACGATCCGGTTTAAAGGCAACCCTTAAGGTATCGTCTGTTGTAATCATCGCCTTGGCAATTGCCAGACGTAAAGCTTCTGCTTGTCCTGTCAGACCACCACCATCAATGGTTGCCGTAATATCATATTTATCAACAGATTTAGCTATTACAAGTGCTTGTGTAACCTTGTACCGTAGAATTTCTGTTGGAAAGTATTCTTTGTAATCTTTACCGTTAACAGTGATTTCTCCTTTTCCACGGACCGCATAAATGCGGGCCTTAGAGGTTTTTCTTCTTCCTGATGTGTTAATTACTTCCATCCTGATTTATTTAATTGATGTTAATTTAACTGCTTTAGGTTGTTGTGCTTCATGCGGATGCTTTGCACCAACATAAACGAAAAGATTTTTGTAAACATGATCCCCTAATTTCGTTTTAGGTAACATACGTTTTACCGCCATTTCAACAATGCGTTCCGGAAACGTACGCATTAACTCTTTAGGAGTTGCAAAACGTTGTCCTCCAGGATGACCCGTATGACGGATGTACACTTTGTCAGTCAGTTTTTTGCCTGTCAGTTTGATTTTTTCTGCGTTGATAACAACAATGTTATCTCCACTGTCAACATGGGGGGTAAAGGATGGTTTGTGTTTGCCTCGCAGCATATAGGCAACGCGTGATGCAAGACGACCTAACACTTCGTTTTCAGCATCTACCAATACCCAGTTTTTTTGCGCAGTTTCCTTATTTTTATAAACTGTTTTGTAGCTAATTGAATCCACTTTTCACGTATTTTTTAGTTCAATAAAATAGACACTATCCCACAAAGGGGTTGCGAAGATAAAAAGGTTTTTGAAACTGAGCAAATTTAGGCACAAATTTATTCAAAAGTGGTAGTCTTTATAGTCTTTTGTAAATTCTTCCGGCGCGATTGGAGGATTTACCTGCAGGTTACGGTATTCATATGATTCAAAAAGACCTCTGTCGTCATATACCCTTATTACCAAAGGTACGTGATACTGCTTATCGATGTCCATAACGGTCATTTTCGCATAGTAATTAGGAATCAGGATGTCCTGCCCTTCCCTTATATCCGTATAGCTTTTAATCTTCGGGTTTCGTTCCTTAATCATATATTCGCTCAGCCTGAGTCTGCGTGCAATACTGATCAGCGTTTCCTCCTTCTTTACCTTGTAATGAACAAAAGCAAAATCTTCATTGAGTACGATTACCTTATACGCATCCTTCCCTTCTACTTTTTCTTCCCCTTTATATAAAAAAATTTTATCGAAATCAGGCCCCGCCTGTAACGCATTAAATGCGATAATTTCCCGAAAATAGTCATACCCCACTTCATAAATAGTATGGTGCTGATCGCCAATCATCAGCGATCCATAGGGGTTTAAATTCAGATTGATGTAAGGAAAACTATTCGGGTTCACCAGGGCATTTCCATTGTTTACACCTTCCAGCCAAAGCACTTCCGTCCCATTTAAATTAAGATAAAGCTTACGGGGAGAACATTGCAGCTTTACCTTCGATTCATAGCTTTTCACCGGTCCATTGCTGCGTTCCGAAATTTCAAGATTGTATTTCAATGTTTTAACGTTGTCTATGCCTTTCATGAGCTGATCGATCAGTTCACGACTATTCATAATATTCTCCTGTGCTCCAGAAAGTGGACAGATTACCAACAACGACAGGCAAACAATAGATATAAAAAAGGCTTCACGATTAGGTGAAGCCTTAATTTCTTTATCCGGCATACTTTATGCTTTCTTATCCCCAATAGCATTTACATGCCTGGTGAGCTTAGACTTAATATTTGCCGCTTTATTTTTATGAATAACATTTTTCTTGGCCAGCTTATCGATCATAGACGTTATTTTAGGAAGCTCTCCTTCTGCCTTTGTCTTATCTGTTTCCGTTCTCAATGCTTTTATAGCAGTACGTGCAGTTTTAGTAAAATACCTGTTTCTCAGACGCTTTGTATCATTCGCGCGTATACGTTTTTCAGACGATTTATGATTGGCCATTTTTTAGTTTTTAATCAATTGGACGGCAAAGGTAAGCCTTTTCATTGAAATTGCAAATTACTTTTTATTGCTTAACTTTGGTTTCATGAAATTTAACAAGGAAACGTACCTGAATTGGTACGAATTAATGTTATTGATGCGCAGGTTTGAGGAGCGCGCCGGTCAATTATACATACAGCAGAAGATCAGGGGGTTTTGTCATTTATACATCGGGCAGGAAGCGCTTGTTGCAGGAGCGGAAAGCGCCATCCGAAAAGAAGACCGTGTTATTACCGCCTACCGGGACCACGTGCATCCAATTGCCAGAGGCGTCGAAGCTAAATACATTATGGCAGAACTTTTCGCCAAAGCTACGGGTTGCTCCAAAGGTAAAGGCGGATCTATGCACATGTTCAGCAAAGAACATAATTTTTTCGGAGGACATGGAATTGTAGGCGGACAGATTCCACTTGGAGCAGGAATCGCTTTCGCGGATAAATACAATGGCAACGATCGGGTAACGCTTTGTTATATGGGAGACGGCGCCGTCCGTCAGGGTGCTTTACATGAGGCCTTTAACATGGCTATGTTGTGGAAGTTGCCGGTACTGTTTATTATTGAAAACAATAATTATGCAATGGGGACCTCCGTTGAACGCACCTCCAATGTTCATGAATTATACAAACTGGGCTTGTCTTATGATATGCCTTCTGTGGCTGTTGATGGCATGAGTTGTGAGGCGGTTCACCAAGCTATTGCTGCTGCTGCCGATTTTGCGCGCAAGGGCAATGGTCCTACCCTTCTTGAAATGAAGACCTATCGCTACCGCGGCCATTCCATGAGTGATCCCGGAACCTACCGCAGCAAAGAAGAAGTAGAAGAGCATAAAAAACAGGATCCAATAGAACTTGTATTGGCTACTTTAAAGAAAAAGACCTGGATAACGGACAAGGAAGTTGAATCCTTTGAAGCCAAAATAAAAGCACAGGTGGATGAAGCGATTAAATTTGCAGAAGAATCACCCTATCCCGATCCTTCTGAACTTTACAAAGATGTATACACTCAGGCAGATTATCCGTATATAATGGATTGACGAATAGTAAATAGTAAATAGTAAATAGTAAATAGTAAAATCCCAAATCCCAAATCCTTAATCCTTAATCCTTAATCCCTAATCCTTAATCCTAATTCCCAAATCCTAAATAGAAACATGGCCGAAGTAGTAAAAATGCCCAAACTAAGCGACACCATGACAGAAGGTGTCGTTTCCAAATGGTTAAAAAAAGTGGGGGATAAGGTTAAATCAGGCGATATTCTGGCCGAAATTGACAGTGACAAGGCTACCATGGAATTTGAATCATTTTACGATGGCGTGTTATTGTACATCGGCGTTCCGGATAAGAAAGCGGCACCCGTAGACTCCATTCTGGCAATCATAGGGAAAGAAGGAGAAGATGTATCGGCCATCATTAATAGTCAGAAAGCGGAAGGAACCAAGCAAAAATCAGAAGATAAGACTCCGGCCCCGGCAGCAAAAGCCGAGCCGAAAAAAGAAGCAGCGATTAGCAAGCCAACAACAGAGAATACAGCAGCTGCAAGCGTCCGACATTCCGCGCCTCCTGTTCAAACAGCATCGGCCAACGGTCGCACAAAAGCTTCTCCCCTGGCAAAAAAGCTTGCGGAAGAAAAAGGCATCCCTGTCAACATGCTGCGTGGCACAGGTGATGGAGGACGTATTATAAAAAGAGACATTGAAAACTATGGAGGCTCCGCCGCCGCCGCTTTTGTCGGCACGGAAAGTTTTGAAGAAGTTGAAATCTCCCAGATGCGCAAAACAATTGCGCGCAGGTTGGCAGAAAGTAAATTTACTTCTCCTCATTTTTACCTCACCATGGAAATTAACATGGAAGAGGCCATGAAAGCCAGGGAAGCAATCAATACAGTTGCACCGGTTAAAGTTTCCTTCAATGATATCGTCATAAAAGCTGTTGCAGCTTCCCTGCGAAAAAATCCAAAAGTCAACTCTTCCTGGCTGGGAGAGGTGATCCGCTACAATCATCATATTCACATCGGCGTTGCCGTAGCTGTAGAAGATGGGTTGCTTGTGCCGGTAGTCCGTTTTGCGGATGGAAAAACGCTTTCACAAATAGCAGTGGAAGTAAAAACCTTTGCGCAAAAGGCGAAAGACAAAAAATTGCAGCCCCAGGACTGGGAAGGAAATACCTTCACCATTTCCAATCTGGGTATGTTTGGTATAGATGAATTTACCGCTATCATCAATCCTCCCGATGCTTGTATCCTTGCGATCGGAGGAATAAAGGAAACGCCCATAGTGAAAAACGGGCAATTGGTTCCGGGACATGTAATGAAGGTTACCTTATCCTGCGATCACCGGGTGGTAGATGGCGCAACGGGTTCTGCCTTCCTGCAAACGCTGAAACAGATGCTGGAAAATCCGGTATTACTGCTGGGAGCGCAGTCGATTTAAAACGAAACTATCCTTTCGCATAATTTTATACCTTTACGTATAATACCATTTGGTATAATACCATTTGGTATAATTATCGAACTATGAAAGATTCACCATTTATTTACGGGACCACGGTAAGCATTCACTCATTTACGAATAGAGAGTCTGAGTCAGCGAAATTACAAAGCAACCTGCTAAACGGAATCAATACTACCATTATATCCCCCAGAAGATGGGGGAAATCATCTTTGGTGGAAAAAGTAATAACCGATATAAACAAGAAAGAACGAAAAACTAAAACAGTAATTATTGACCTCTTTTCAATAAGCAGCGAAGAAGAATTTCTGGAGTGCTTTGCTAAAGAAGTAATTAAAGCCTCCTCCTCCAAATGGCAAGAATGGATGATCAGTGGCAAAGAGTTTTTTAAAAAACTGATTCCAAAATTGAGTCTTGGTATTGATCCTGTCACCGACTTTAGTTTAAGTTTCGATTGGCATGAATTAAAAAAAAATAGCGACGAAATTTTAAACCTGCCTGAAACAATTGCAAAAAAAAAGAATATTAAATTCATTATCTGTTTAGACGAATTTCAAAATCTTCCTTCTTTTAATGACTACCTTATTTTCGAAAAAAAATTAAGATCCTGTTGGCAACGGCATCAATCAGTCACCTATTGCTTATACGGGAGCAAACGACACATGATGACTGATATTTTCAATAATCCCTCTAAGCCTTTTTATCGCTTTGGAGATATTATGCTATTGCAGAAAATTGAAACCAAAAAATGGGTGTCGTTTATATGTAAGGGCTTTACCCTAACTGGCAAACAAATAGATGAAAAAACAGCTGAAATGATTCCAGCGGTAATGAAGAATCATTCCTGGTATGTTCAACAATTGGCGCATTACACTTGGAATATAACACACAAAAAAGCCACTGCGATGGAAATCCATATTGCATTGAATGAATTAATAAATGCCAACACACCCTTATATCAAAAGGAAACGGAAAGTATTGGACATACACAATTAAATCTATTAAAAGCAGTAGCGAAAGGCGAAACTCAATTTACAAGCACTTTCGTTATGAACAAACATCAATTGGGCACACCACGCAACGTGAGCAAAAACAAAACCTTACTCATAAACAACGATATTATTCACGAAATAAATAACAAATTTGAATTTGTCGACCCCGCTTTTGAACTCTGGTTTAAAAAACAATTTTTTAATCGGCCTTATGTGTCCTAACAAGAATTTATGGACGCCGAAAGGAATGAGACGTATTTAAAACAATTTATCAATCAAACAACCCTTTCTGCCTGATAAATTTTACTTCGGGTATCTGCAATTTACAAACCCTGTTCAATTCCTTGATGGTGTATGCGCATAACTCGGGAGAGTGCATTTCCTCATGCTGGTGCATAAAGAAATAAATTTCCTGAATTCCGGCAGCTATCCATTTCTTTATGCGCTTTACCCAATCATCAATCCGTGTATAATCGGTAGGATGCAAACCATTCCCAACAAAGCGAATGAAAGCCTTTGGCGTAGTCAGCCCCATGTGAACACAATCTCTTCTCCCCGAGGCATCCGTGATGACGGTTCCAAAACCGGTTTCTGCAAGCATTTCAAATAACCGGGCGAAATTACCTTCTGCATACCAATCCTTGTGACGCACTTCAACAAAAACATCCAGGTCCTTTGGCAATGATTTCAAATAGGCTTTCATGGAATCGAATTCTTTCGGCCCGTAGTTGTCGGAAAGTTGAAGAAAACAAGGCCCAAGATGTTTCCCAAATGTATAAATAGCATCCAAAAAACTATCCGTAACCTCTTTCGCATTTTTCAAACGACGAATATGTGAGATTGAATTAGTAAACTTGGGGCAAAACAAGAAATCCTTTCCAACTTTACTGACCCATTTTTCAATCGTGCTTTTGGGAAATATCTGGTAGAACATCGCATTAAATTCGATGCAGTTAAAATGTTTAGCATAATTATCCAGGAAGTCAGCTTCTTTGGTTCCTTTGGGATAAATTTTTCCGATCCATTCTTTTCTGCCCCATTTGGCACAGCCCACATGCACCTTCACTTCCTTTCCCTTGGGTCTTGCATGCTTTTTTAATAACGCAATCGTTTCCGGTCTGTCAAGCGGTAGCGTAAAATCAATCTTGTTTATTTCCGAGGGAAGAACTTTTCCGAATTCCATGAGGTAAAGATTTGGGATTAAGGATTAAGGATTAAGGATTGGGGATTGGGGATTGGGGATTGGGGATTTAAAGATGAAGGATTCAAATTATGGATTTTTATTAGTCTGCCTCCAGGTTTTATAAACATCATCCTGAGATCTCCTGTCTTGGGGTACTTCTCTCAAAGGGTCACATGATTTAAGCGTAGCGTGGCATTCGGAAGGCAATTGCTGGTAGAGCGCGGTACCTGCTGTTTTCCATTTGATCATTTCTTCACTAACATCTTTTACAATTTTAGCGGGACTTCCTACCACCACTTTTCGTTCCGGGATGATCATGCCCTCCGGCACAAAGGTCAATGAACCAATAATACTGTTATCTCCTATGACCACATTGTCCATCACGACAGCATTCATCCCGATCAACACATTTTTACCGATTGTACTCCCATGTACAATAGCCCCGTGGCCAATATGAGCACCTTCTTTCAATAAAACGGTTGTTCCCGGAAACATGTGGATGGTACAATTTTCCTGTACATTGCAGCCGTCCTCAAGGATGATTTGCCCCCAGTCTCCGCGGATCGCCGCACCCGGTCCTATGTACACATCCTTCCCGATGATGACATTCCCTGTCACGGCAGCCTGCGGATGTATAAAAGCACTGGGATGAATGACCGGTATGTATCCTTTGAATTCGTAGATCATGGAAGATTTAGGATTTAGAAATCGGGATTAGGGATTTTTTATAACTCATTTATAAATCCTTGTTTTTTGATTTAATGGTCCTGATTGCGGCGGAAAAAATGGAAACCAATTCGTTAGCCTCTTTTAATAAAATTTCTAACTTATTTTTGTCACATTTAAGTTCCAGTTCATTAATAAATTCAAGCCAGAACATACTTTCATCCGCTTCTTCATCAACTATTTTAAGTTTATTCAAAAAATCAGAACTCGATTTACCTCTACACACAGCTCGATAATTAGCTGCGACAGACGAGGATGCTTTAAATAATTGATACGAAATAACTTCCGTTGACTTCTCTTTAGGTAAAGTTTCCAAAAATTTAAAAACGTTTATTGCAAATACTTTTGTTCTTTTCTTTAATTCCTCCTTATCCATCAATTATCCGAATTAAAATCCTTAATCCCAATTATTCACATTTTTTCTTTGTCTTCATTTGAGTTCATGAATGCTTCGCATTTATTCGCATCATTTTTTATTTTTCTTCGGTGCTCATGAATCCTCCTTTCGTCGGATTTCCCAATTCCCAATTCCCAATTCCCAATTCCCAATTCCCAATTCCCAATTCCCAATTCCCAATTCCTTAATCCCAAATCCTAATTCCTTAATTCCTTCATCATTATATTTTTTCAATTACAACAGCATACCCCTGCCCTACCCCTATGCACATAGTGATGAGTGCATATTTTTTATTCTGTTCCTGTAATTCAATCGCTGCTGAATTTAAAATCCTTGCCCCACTCATTCCCAGAGGATGTCCTATTGCAATTGCTCCTCCATTCGGATTAATACGCGAATCGGTATCTTCCAAACCCCAGGCCCGTATGCAAGCCAGGCTTTGGGCAGCGAAAGCTTCATTCAATTCAATTATACCCATATCTGCCATTTTCAGGCCGGCCTTTTGCAAAGCCTTGTTGCTGGCTCCTACGGGTCCAATTCCCATGATGCGGGGTTCAACTCCCACTGCTGCAGAAGAAACAATTCTTGCTATAGGTTTCAGCTTGTATTTTTTAACAGCCTCTTCCGAAGCAATTAGCAGTGCCGCAGCTCCATCATTTAAACCAGAAGCGTTACCAGCGGTTACCGTGCCGTCCTTCCTGAAAGAGGGCTTAAGCTTACTCAGGATATCAAGCGTCGTTCCCGCTTTGATAAATTCATCCCGATCAAATACTTCCGGATCGCCCTTGCGCTGAGGAATACTAAGCGACACAATCTCTTTCAGGAAACGGCCCTTTTTTTGGGCCGCAGTTGCCTTGAGCTGACTATGCAAGGCGAATTTATCCTGGTCTTCCCGGCTTATCTTATCCCGTTCCGCAAGATTTTCCGCTGTTTCGCCCATAGCATCCGTTCCGTATAATTCCTTCATTTTAGGATTTATGAAGCGCCAGCCGAAACTACTGTCAAACATCTGCGCGTCTCTCCCGAACGCAGTACTGGTTTTGGAAATTACCCAAGGCCCCCTGGTCATATTTTCCACACCACCCGCAATCATCAGTTCAGCATCACCCACCATAATGGCACGTGCAGCAGCAATGGAAGCCGACAAGCCCGAAGCACATAAGCGGTTCACCGTTTCTCCTGGAACAGAAACAGGCAATCCAGCCATCAGGGAAGCCATACGTGCCACATTGCGATTATCCTCACCCGATTGATTGGCACATCCTAAAATCACGTCTCCAATTTCGTTTGGATCTATGCCGGAGTTCCTTTTCAATAGTTCCTTCAAAACAATAACGGCCAGATCATCCGTCCGAATAGAAGCTAAGGTTCCACCGAAACTCCCGATCGGGGTCCGGATTCCATCTATTATATAAGCTGAGTTCATATTTCCCATTCTTTGCTTGTTCTATAAACCGTTCCTTTAAACAGCGCTACTTTTTTGTTATCCTGATTGGTTATCGTAATCGTATAAATTCCAATTTTATCCGAACAGGAAATTTCTTCTGCTACAGCCATGATAACGTCCCCTTCTTTTAATGGATGAATATGGGATATCGACGTTTCAACGGAAACACTTTTTCTTCCATGGGAATTGGAGGCGAATGCCAATGCACTATCCGCAAATGAGTATGTAATACCACCATGCGCGATCGAAAATCCGTTGAGCATTTCTTTACGGATCTTCATTCGCAGTGAACAATATCCCGGTTTTACTTCCAATCGTTCAATACCCAACCACTGACTGAAAACGTCATGACTATACATTTTTTCAACTACCCTTTTGGCAAGCACTTCAGCCATCATTTTAATGGTAAAATTTTTGATTTGCTTTAACCATTTTTTTCAAAAGAAAACTTGGACGGTAGCGATCCTCTCCATATTCTTCATACAAATACTGAATCAAATCAGTCACCTTTCCAATTCCAATTTCATCTGCCCATTTTAAAAGACCCTGTGGATAATTCACGCCTTTGGTCATCGCCAGATCGATATCATCGCGGGAAGCAACACCCAGATATAATGCATCAGCCGCTTCATTGATCAACATGATCAATACCCGAAGGAAAATATCGTTTCCCAGCTGCGTATCTTTTTTAGGTGAAGGCATCGAAACGCCTCCGGAATAATTATAGTAACCTTGTCCCGATTTTTTACCAAAACGTTTTGCCTCGAATAATCTCTTTTGGGTGAGGGACGGTTTGTATCGCTGATCATAGAACAATTGCGTCCAGACCGTTTCCGTTACGGTGTAGTTAATATCATTCCCGATCATGTCCATGAGTTCAAAAGGACCCATTTTGAATCCTCCAAATTCTTTTAGTGCCCAATCAATAGTAGCGAAATCGGCGAAGCCTTCTTCATAAATCCGGATAGCTTCACCGTAAAATGGGCGGGCCACGCGGTTTACAATAAAGCCGGGTGTATCTTTTGCCAGCACCGTAACTTTCTTCCAGCTATCGATTACTTTTTTTGCTTCCTTCGTTACTTGCTGATCTGTTGCGATACCTGGAATAATCTCTACCAAAGGCATTAGCGGAGCCGGATTGAAAAAGTGAATTCCGATTACCCTTTCCGGCTTTTTACATGCTGAAGCGATTGCTGTAATGGAAAGAGAGGAAGTATTGCTGGCCAGAATACATTCAGCCGAAACAACTGTTTCCAATTCGGAAAAAACTTTCTGTTTTACACTAAGATTTTCAACGATTGCTTCTATTGTTAAACCGCAGTCCTTAAAATCAGACAGACTGGAAACATATTTGGTCCGTTTTAAAATATCATCCGCCAAAGCCTCACTTAGCTTTTGCTTTTCAATTAGCCTGGCAAGTGTAGTTTTTAAAGCCGTTTTTGCTTTGTCCAATGCCGACTCATTCGTATCGTACAACACGACTTCATGACCTGCTGTTGCTGCAATCTGAGCAATGCCGCTACCCATTGCACCCGATCCGATCACTCCAACCATATACTTTATATCTGTCATTATTTCCCTATTAGCTATTCCCTACTCGCTATTGGCTAGTCCATTTTATTACTCCCCTCTAAAAATTGCTTTTCGTTTTTCTAAAAATGCGCTCACGCCCTCTTTAAAATCATAACTGTTGCATGCCTCCACCTGCATCTTTGCTTCCTGCTCTACTTGTTGCTCCAATGTATTCTCCATCGAAGTATTCAACAAACGTTTCGTAAGCCCAATTCCCCGGGTTGGCATTTTCGCAAGATGCGACGCCAACTTCATTCCTTCCTCCTGCAAAATTTCATCCTGAAAAACTTTATAGATCATTCCCATTTGCAATGCATCCCCGGCACTTACTTTATCACCCAACATCATTAAAGCCGTAGCCCGTTGAAAACCGATCAGCCTTGGCAGAAAAAATGTTCCGCCGCTATCCGGTATCAAACCTATTTTACTAAAAGCTTGTATAAAGGAAGCTGAATTTCCCGCTATAACGATATCGCAGGCTAAAGCAATGTTTGCTCCGGCTCCCGCTGCTACCCCATTTACCGCGCATACAACAGGTTTTTCAATACTTCGAATAAGGTGGATAATGGGATTGTAATGTTCGCGAACGATACGTTCTATTCCCGGCCCACTTCCATCTATTGCTTCTGCAAGATCCTGTCCGGCACAAAAAGCTTTTCCTTCCGCAGATAAATAGATCGCCCGCACACTTTTATTTTTCTGTCCCTCCTTTAAGGCATCCTGCAACTGCAATGCCATTTCCCGGTTAAAACTGTTAAACTTATCCGGACGATTGAGGCTAATCCTGAAAACTGAATCAAGTAATTCCGATTTTATTAACTGCATTTCTTTTTTATTAAATTATTATTGCTCGTTTTAAATGCATTTAAAATAGTCAAAAGGCTCTTTGCAATCCTTACAGCGGTATAACGCCTTGCATGCCGTTGAACCAAACTGGCTGATCATTTCTGTATTCATTGAACCACACTGCGGACAGGCTGGATGCTTCGCTTTTCCAAGCAGCGAACCTTTATCCAGGCTTTTTTTTTCCGGAGGAGCGATCCCATACTTTCTCAATTTTTCTTTCGCCTCATCCGATATCCAATCCGTTGTCCATACCGGAGCATAAAGCGTTTTGATTTCCACATTACCTATTCCGTGCAATTGTAAGGTAGATCTGATCTGATCTTCAATAGCTTTCATGGCAGGGCAACCCGAATAGGTTGGCGTAATCGTCACCCTGCACCCTTCTGAATTCAGCTCCACATTTCGCAGTATACCCAGGTCTTTTATCGTAATTACAGGAATTTCCGGATCCGGAATCTCCGAAAGAATTTTCAGGATCATTTCCCTGCTATGCGTTTCAGTATACATGGTAAGTATTTATTACCATTTTACATCCGGGTAAGTCCGTTGGAGGTATTGCATTTCAGCTAATAAAAAACCTAAATGCTCTGTATGTTTACCTGCACGACTTCCGGCTTGCATAAATGTCTGAACAGGTAATTGCAGAGTCGCTTTTTCTAAAAGCTCGGCTACATGATTTTCCCATTTACCCTTTACTTCTTTTAAATCAATACTAACACCTTCTTTTAGCAAGAGCGCATCTACCTCATCCATATCAAACAAATCACCGGTAAACATCCATAATTCATTTATCGCGCGTTGAACACGCTCATGACTTTCCGGCGTTCCGTCACCCAATCTCAGCATCCATTGGGAAGTATGACGTAAATGATAGGTAACTTCTTTTAAAGACTTTTCGGATAGAGCCGAGAGGGTTTCATCCTTGCTTTTTTGCAGGCTCTGATAATAATAATATTGATATACATCAAACAGAAACTGACGGGCAATCGTAAAAGCATAATCTCCATTCGGCTGTTCCGCCAGCAATACATTTCTGAACTCTCTTTCCGGCCGCAGAAAAGCAAGGTCATCCTCTGTGTGTCCTTTGCCTTCCACCTTTCCGGCATAGTTCAAAATGGCCGTAGCCTGCCCTACCAGATCCAGCGCTATATTCGTCAATGCGATATCTTCTTCCAGGACAGGTCCATGTCCGCACCATTCCGATAAGCGTTGACCCATAATCAAACTGCTATCTGCTAATCGCAAACAATATTGAAACAATGCTTTTTGCTTATCCATGGTCAACAAAACTTAAAGGTGTTTTACACCATCCGGCACCTTGTAAAAAGTGGGGTGTCTGTATACTTTATCATTAGCAGGCTCAAAAAAGGAGCCGATATCTTCCGGACTCGATGCTTTAATATTTTTCGCTTCCACCACCCAAATACTTATTCCTTCTTTTCTCCGGGTATACACATCCCGGGCATTCTGCAGGGCCATCTCCTCATCCGAGGCATGCAAACTACCCACATGTTTATGCGGAATACCCGGATTTGCCTGAACAAAAACTTCCCAAAGTGTCCCTTGCGTGTCTTTTTCCATAATATAATGAGCTATCCCTATTAACTATTCGCTTTTAACTATTAACTATTCGCTTTTTAGCAGCATATGCTTCCGTCGCTTCCCTTACCCATCTGCCATTCCTGTCCGCATCAACCCTGGCCTTTAACCTTATCTTATTACAAGGGCCATTCCCTTTTATCACATTAAAGAATTCTTCCCAATTGATCGGCCCGTGTTTGTAATGACCTGTTTCTTTGTTGAACATAAGATCGGGATCGGGAATAGTCAGTCCGATATAATCGGCCTGGGGAACAGTACGGTCAATAAACCGCTCACGGATAGCGTCATTGCTTTCCATTTTTACTTTCCAGCGCATCAATTCGTCTGAATTCGGAGAGCTGTCGTCACTGGGACCTAACATCATAATTGCCGGCCACCACCATCTGTTTAAGGCATCCTGAGCCATTTGCTTTTGTTCTTCCGAACCAAAGGCCAGTGAACACATGATCTCATAGCCTTGCCGGTTATGAAAACTTTCTTCTTTGCAGATACGGACCATTGCACGTGAATAAGGCCCATAAGAACCTTTTGCCAATGCCGTCTGATTCATGATCGCCGCGCCATCTACCAGCCAACCTATGGCCCCGATATCTGCCCAGGTTAAGGTAGGGTAATTAAAAATACTTGAATATTTTGCCTTGCCCGTGTGCAATTGTTCCAATAATTCGGAACGATCAATACCAAGGGTTTCCGTTGCACTATAAAGGTACATGCCATGTCCGGCTTCATCCTGCACCTTGGCCAGCAAAATTGCCTTCCTGCGCAAACTGGGTGCACGTGTAATCCAGTTACCCTCCGGCAACATCCCTACAATCTCCGAATGTGCATGCTGCGACATCATTCGTATCAATTGCTTCCGATATTTTTCAGGCATCCAGTCCTTGGGCTCAATTTTGATGCCTTTATCAATTTTCGATTGAAATTCTTCCAGTAGCGTTTTTTCGTCTTTCATTAAGGGAGACAGAATTATTGTGACCGTAAAATTACAAAAAAAAGGCCGTTCCGGTTGAGTGGAACGGCTTTAAATATAGCAGAAATTGTTTAGCGCATTAAGGCTTCTATTTTACCACTACTTTTTTCACAAACAGTTGGTCATCAATTAGCAATTTAACAAAATAGACACCGGAATTCAGCTCAGAGGCATTGAAAGCATACTTATAATTTCCGCTTACTAAATTCTGACTCTCAACCAGATCCGCAACATCTTTGCCCAATACATTAAATACTTGTACCGAGACTTTGGCGCTATTAACCAGGCTGAAGTTCACGGTTGATTTGTTTTCAGAAGGATTGGGATAAATAGTAAAATCCAGGGCACTTTCAACCAGGTCATTCATACCGGTGATATTATTGCTGCTGCTGATATTAATGTCGTCCAGGTAAATATTATTTCCGCTTCCATTGGTAAACTGAAACATAATCCGCACATTTTTGTCAGAAGCATAGAGGGTTAACGGCACGGAATCAAGTCTCCACTGACTCGCAGAATTCGGCGTAAATGCTGAACTTTCTACCTGAGGACTTACCGTAGAAAGTACACTACCCGACTTACTTTGCCTTGCTGCTCCCCAGTTGGCTCCGCAATTGGAAGATACAAATACGCTCAATTTATCAGTACTGCTGGCATTAGATTGGGCGTAGGCAACCCGGTAATATAATTTAGGATTGGAAATAGTAGTCAAGTCGATGGTTGGACTTATCAGCTGACTATAACTTGACGAATCGCTGTCAAAATTATTGATAAAAACACTTGAACTACTGGAATAGCCGACAGTGTTGGTAGTTGTCCAGGTATATTTATTGTCGCTTGTAACATTGTTTACTGTCCAGTTATTGTTAGGAACAGGCCCTGATTCAAATCCTTCTGTAAAAGGAGCCACATGTTCTGCTGTAGTGGCAAATACCGTAATAAAACCACTCTTTGTAATAGCAGGGGAAGAGGTTCCATTACTTACCGTCAGCGAAACATCATATGTTCCGGCAGCAGGATACATAACTTCAACCTGAGAAGTAGTACCTGTGCTGGGACTACCTCCAGGAAAGGACCAATTCCAACTGGTAGGAGTACCATTCCAGGAATTATCCGTAAATGTGGTATTGCCTCCTTCGCAAAAAACAAGTCTACTTGCACTAAAATCCGCAGTACATAAATTATTCACAGTAGTATCTATATTAACACCTGTGGCAATCAGGTTGGAAGGCTGCCATAATGAGCTACGCGAGGCAACCCCGGAATTAAGGGTCGCCTGCATACGCGCGGCCTGACCCGCAGTGAACATTTCACTGCAATAAGAGTACTCCATATAGTTCTGATAGTTTTCAACTGTTGGTGGGTTACATACTTCCGCCTGACTAAGCGTTGAAGGACAGAAATTGAAACCCTGTGTGTCAGGAGTGTCATTGACATTATCAGAACCTGCACAGGAAACACCCGGAGAATTGGTTGGCCCCCAGGGGTGATACAGGTTTAAACAATGCCCTATCTCATGCGTAAGCGCCCGGGACGTTTCCGGATTCCCCGTACCAATATTTCCAATATAAGTACTTAATATAACAACCCCGTCATCAGCCGATTTCGGCATAGCGCCAGGAAGATAGGCATATCCTGCAAGATCTCCACTCAACGTTGCCACCACCCATATATTCAAATATTTCGAAGGAGACCATTGATTTAATTTTGAATTATCCCCTGCATTATAGGTTAGCAGACTGGGAATACGATCAATTCCGTTGGTACATTTACCATTCGGGTCTATTTGCGCAAGCCGGAATTCTATATGGCAATCAGCCGCAATTGTTTTGAACTGTGAAATAATAAGAGAGGTATCCGAATTAAGTTTACGGTAATCCTTATTAAGTTGAACCATTTCGTTATAAATCTGTGCGTCCGAAATGTTTTCCGGACCATAATTATGAATAATGTGAAAAACAAGAGGAATCACATAGACAGTCTGGGAACTTGTTCTTGAAGATGTCTGGTTTTGAACATATTCCTGGGTAAACTGTTCCAATTGATTCCTTGTCTGCACTAACTCAGGATGCTCCCTTAGGGCTTTGCTATACATTTCAGCTTCACCACATGGCAATAATTTCTGACCCTCGGCAACCATACTAACAGCTACTGACAACCCTGCAAAAAATACCCCTGCCTTCATACATACCAGATTAATAGCGTTTAACTCATCTCCATTTCCCCTAAGGTATGAAAATACCCAGGGAAAACAAAGGAGAAAACATTAAGATTAAGGGGATTATTTTATCATTACTCCTTTTTTATCGAGCAGAGGAACTTTGATAAAATTGGTTTCACAGATACTTTCCGCCAGAAAAATATATTTTTTATCATACATCACCTTGTTGATGAAAAAGCTGACCCAAAATTCATTATTGATACCAAAAACATCTTCCACAATGGGTTCAATTTTTGCGAAGCCTCTGGCTGGTATAGTATCCAGAAAATGACGCAGCGTTGAAGTTTTCCGCCCTTCCCCCTGAATTAAACCATATCCCGTTGAAGTAACCAGGACGCCTTCGATGGGAACATTTTTCAGGTTGAGCAGATACACGTTCCATTCCTGTTCTCCTTTATCGTTGAGCTCCTTTATAACAGCAACCGCAATATCAGTTACTTCCGGCGGATGTATGTCCTTTTTCACTTTAGTAATTAGTCATTAGTACTCAAGACTCAGTATTCAAAACTCAGTACTCAAAAACTTTCCAATGCTTTATCGATATAGATAAAAATATCTATGGGATTATCGTCTACCTGCACTTTGTCACGTTTATGACCGAGGCGCACAATAACCATATTTTTATCGGGTATCACAATAATGTATTGTCCCAGAATACCTCTGCAGCAGGAAATATGATGACCCTTATAATCCATCAACCACCATTGATAGCCATAACCAGTGTAGACCTTTCCGCCCTTGTTAAGAAGAGGAGCCGGCTGCATAGCCTGCTTCACATATTCTTCAGGGACCAGCTGTTTTCCATTAAAACTTCCGTTATGCAGGTATAACAGTCCGAAACGGGAAAAATCCCGTGCATTGGAATTGAAGCAGCAATAGGCCTTTTCCATTCCGTTTTCATGATCAAGGCTCCAGAACGCACTATTTTTGGCTCCCATAGGCCGCCAAATCCTTTCGCCCATATAATCGGCCAGCTTTTTACCCGTACTTTTTTCAAGAATCAATCCCAACAATTCGGTATTTCCACTGAGGTACTTAAAAAATTTACCCGGCTCTTCGGTTACCTTATACGTCATAGTTAGTTTCCGTATGTCATTCCCGTAATAAGCAGCGGCAGGATAGGCAAAGGGGCTTACATAGTTTTCATCAAAATTAATTCCTGAACTCATGGTCAACAAGTGACGAATATGAAGCTTTGCGTTCTCTCCGGTTTTAAACTCCGGCAAAAAGTCTCCTACCGGCTGATCCAGTGATTTGATGTATCCATCCTGCAAGGCACAACCAATCAAAATACCGACAAAACTTTTTGCCATGGAGAATGAATTAGTCAGAGAGTTTTCGTTGTAATTATCCCAGTAACGTTCGTACCGGACCGAATCATTTTTGATAACCAGGTACGCGATGGTTTTATACTTATCAAAGTAGCTGGTATCCAACAGTTGCTTATTGTAATCTTTTCCATTGGGAATAGGCAAAAACGTTCCGGCTTTTATTTCCCGGTTATGAAAAATCCTATACTCATCGATATCCGGACCTGAGCGACCTTTGAAATAAGTATTGACAATACCAAAATAGATATAAGTCCTTCCGGAAACCAGTATGATAAGGTTTACCAGCAGCAGCAGAATGAGCAACCCTTTACCTGTTTTTTTCAGAATCTTCACGTGCTTTCCTTTTCGTTTACCCACTCTGCTCCGAACAGATTGGAAAAATGTTTTTTGAGCTTTTCTTTAACTTCTGTCATATCTACGGCCCGGCCAAGTTCTTTGTCCAAAGAGGTTACCGCCTTATCGTTTATTCCGCAGGGTATAATATCATTAAAATAAGTCAGGTCGCTGTTTACATTAAAAGCAAACCCATGCATCGTTACCCAACGACTGGCCCGGACTCCCATTGCACATATTTTACGTGCTTTCCCCGGATTTGTTTCATCCAGCCATACGCCTGTTTGCCCCCCTATGCGTCCTGCTATTATACCGTATTCCGCAAGCGTTAAAATGACCATTTCTTCCAGGCAACGCAGATACTTATGAATATCCGTAAAGAAATTGTCCAGATCGAGAATGGGATAGCCTACAATTTGTCCCGGACCGTGATAGGTTATATCTCCTCCCCGGTTTATTTTATAATAGGTCGCTTTTTTTGTTTTTAACTGATCTTCGTTAATTAGTAAATGTTTTTCGGAACCGCTTTTTCCAAGCGTATAAACATGCGGGTGCTCACAGAAAAGAAAGTAATTGGGAGTGTCATTCAATAATTCTAAATCCGGATTTGAGCGTTCTGGTTCTGTTTGCAGCGTTCGGTTCTGAATTTTAATATCCGTAATCTCCTTAAAAAGTTTTTCCTGATAGTCCCAGGCTTCTTTATAATCAATCAGTCCAATATCTCTAAATTTTATTTTTTTATTCATTTTAAAACATTCGAAAATGTCCCTATTGGCTATTGGCTATTGGCTATTCCCTGTTTTATGTTTTCGCCAATACAGCCTTGAGATCATTGATTACATTAATTTCATTCGCATCATAACCAAGCTTTTCAGCCAGGTAACAGGATATCCAATCCCCCAGATGAATAAGGTACAGCGCCTTTTCAATTTTACTTTTTCCTTTGGAATAAATCTCGAGAATGTTTGAAGTGTATTTTTTGATGACCTCCTTATTAATCTCTATGCGGGCATTATTACGCTCGTATTCATCCTGATCGCGGAACAGAATGACAGCGATGTCTTCATTTTTTTCGCGCCAACCCACCAATTCATTGTGATTCATCTCGGGTATAACCTGGTGCCAGCAAAGCGTCTTGGCATTTTCGTTCAACTGCTGACGGAACCTGACCGCAATTCCTTCGTGATACGTGGTGGCGTAAATAACAGGAAGCTTGTTTTCCAGTTTCGTCGCTATTTTTTGCGCAAGCTCAATAATACCCTGTTCCTCCTTGTCCAGCAATGAAATCGAAGCATTCAGGTCACCTTCAAAATCAATGTTTATAATTCCAAAGAATTTTAAAATATAAAATAATTGAGTCAAGGAATATCCCAGACAAGCTCTTGGAGGAAAACCTCCCGGTACGGTGATGTAATCGAATTTATGTTGTTTCGCGATTTCGGTCATTTTACCTCCTGAGGTAATGCAAACAATTTTTGCTTTTTTAGTAATCGCTTGTTCAAGAGCCTGGAGGGTTTCTTCGGTATTTCCGGAATAGGAAGAAGCAATAAAAAGTGTGTGTTTATCGACAAAGGCAGGTATAAAATAACCCTTACAGACCGTCATGGGCACATTCGCATCCATTGCAACCAGTTCGCTCACAATACTGCCGCCAATTCCAGAACCTCCTAGTCCCGCTATTACAATATTGCGGATAGGATCCAGGTTCTTATTCAAAGAGGCGTTTTTACCAATTTCCAGTGCTTTTGTAAGTTGTGTGGAAAAACCAGCGACAAGTGCTTTCATCAATTACGTAAATTTAGGTTGGTAAAAATAGGAAAAATAGCCGTAATCAATCAAATTATGTAGGTTTGTATCCAATAAGCAACCCCTAAAACCAGTAACGATGCAAGAAGAATTAAGCGAACAGGAAGTACTTAGAAGAAAAAAACTGGAAGAGATTGTAAAACTTGGTTTTAACGCTTACCCCGCGGATTTGTTTGAGGTAAACGTCTCGGCAAAGGACATTCTTGAAAATTATGAGCGCGATAAAACCAATTATAAAAATGTAAGTATTGCGGGACGCATCATGGGCGTCCGGGACATGGGAAAAGCCTGTTTTGTGAGTTTACAGGACTCATCTGGTCGCATCCAGCTATACGTCAGGAGGGACGATATCTGCCCCGGAGAAGATAAATCGGTTTACGATTCTTTATTTAAGAAGCTGCTTGATATTGGTGACTTCATTGGTATTGGAGGCTTTGTTTTCACCACAAAAACCGGGGAAATCTCTATTCACGCCACTTCCTTAAAATTACTGAGTAAAGCATTAAAGCCCCTGCCCGTAGTTAAAACAGATGCCGAAGGTAAGTCACACGATGTAGTAACAGATCCTGAATTTCGCTACCGTCAGCGGTATGCCGACCTTATTGTAAATGCCAATGTAAAAGAAGTATTCATCCGGCGCTCGCAGATAATGAATTCATTACGTAATACTTTCAATTCCAAAGGATACCTGGAAGTGGAAACGCCCATACTCCAGCCCATACCGGGAGGAGCAGCGGCCAGACCATTTGTCAGTCATCACAATGCACTGGACATGCCTTTGTATTTACGTGTGGCCAATGAACTCTACCTGAAACGGCTTATTGTCGGAGGATTTGATGGGGTGTATGAATTCGCGAAAGATTTTCGGAATGAAGGAATGGACCGCACACACAATCCTGAATTTACGGTAATGGAAATCTATGTGGCCTATAAGGATTATAACTGGATGATGGATTTCACAGAAGAAATGATTGAAAAGGTAGCCCTTGATCTGTACGGGAACACAGCAGTTCCTGTGGGCGAACAGACCATTGATTTTCAAAGACCCTTCAAACGCATTACCATGTATGATGCGATCAAGGAACACACGGGTTTTGACATCAGCGGAATGGACGAAACAGGATTGCGAAACGTTTGCAAAGACCTGGGTATTCACGCAGAGGCCAATATGGGCAAAGGAAAGCTGATCGATTCCATTTTTGGAGAAAAATGTGAAGCTCATTATATTCAACCCACATTTATAACAGATTATCCCATCGAAATGTCCCCTCTTTGCAAAAAGCACCGGAGCAAAGAAGGTCTTGTAGAACGTTTTGAGTTGATGGTCAATGGCAAAGAATTAGCCAATGCCTACAGCGAATTGAATGATCCCCTGGATCAACGCGAACGCTTTGAAGAACAATTGCGCCTATCTCAAAAGGGAGATGACGAAGCGATGTTCATAGACCATGATTTTTTACGTGCGCTTGAATACGGCATGCCACCGACAGCCGGCTTGGGAATCGGTATTGATCGTCTAACAATGATCATGACCAATTCACATTCCATACAGGACGTACTTTTCTTTCCGCAAATGAGGCCAGAAGCAGGGATTAGAGAAGAGGGGGCCGAATTCATGAACACAAATAAAGAACAAAAAAGGTAGTGAATAAATGCGTCCTGAGCGATTGAACAAAATAGCAGTAATAGGAGGAGGAAGCTGGGCAACAGCCATTGTGAAAATGTTGTGCAACAACGTTGAACAATTGCATTGGTGGATACGCAGTGCCGAGACGGTTGAGTTTATCAATAAATACCACCACAATCCCTCCTACCTCAGTTCCGTTGAACTGGAAATGAAAAAAATTGCCCTTAGCAATGATCTGAAAAAAGTAATTGCTTCTGCGGACATATTGGTTATGGCCATCCCCTCCGCATTTTTGAAGGAATCCATCGCATCATTAGATGCAGCTGACTTAGCAAATAAAACCATTTTTTCAGCCATTAAAGGCATTGTACCCGAAGACAACTTAATCGTTGGTGAATTTTTTAACAACCAGTACAATTTACCACTTTCAAGAATTGGTGTAATAGCAGGACCTTGTCATGCAGAGGAGGTGGCCCTTGAAAAACTATCGTATTTGACGATCGCTTCACAAAATACCGATGCCGCTGTTTTCATGGCTTCACAAATTGCCTGCCGGTATATTAAAACGACAGTGTCGGATGATATTTATGGAACCGAATATTCCGCAGTGCTGAAAAATGTATTCGCGATAGCGTCTGGTATCTGTCATGGTTTGGGGTATGGAGATAATTTTCAATCTGTGCTGGTTTCAAATGCAATCCAGGAAATTAAGCGTTTTGTAGACATCGTGCATCCGATTGACCGGGACATCAATAGTTCTGTTTACCTGGGAGATTTGTTGGTGACAGCTTATTCTCAGTTTAGCCGCAACCGCACATTTGGGGGTATGGTTGGAAAAGGCTATTCCGTAAAAGCAGCACAACTCGAAATGAACATGGTAGCGGAAGGATATTATGCGGTTAAGTGCATACATGAAATAAATAAAACCTATCTGGTCGATATGCCCATTACGGAAGCGGTGTATCGCATCCTTTATGAAAAAATGGCGCCCGCTATTGAAATTAAATTGCTGACGGATAGGCTGTCATAATGCTCACAGATGGATCGGGGTAGGGGACAGCATTTTTCAGACCCAATATTATCGGTTCCCTTATTTGAACCAACCAGAGTACATTACATAGTTGTTGGAAATGCGGTCAATTTCGCCTTTGATCAATTCCTGGTTTATTTCCTTCACCTTTTTGGCGGGAACACCCGCATAAACAGAACCAGGTTCAACGATGGTATTCTCCAATACTACTGAACCAGCCGCAATAATGGTATTACTTCCGATTACCGCATTGTCCATTACAATGGCCCCCATTCCTACTAACACGTTGTCATGAATCGTACAACCATGAACAATGGCATTATGGCCAATGGATACATTATTTCCAATGCTTGTTCCAGCCTTTTGATAAGTGCAATGGATGCAAGCTCCATCCTGAATGTTTACTTTGTTGCCAATGCGGATACTGTTGACATCTCCACGAACAACTGTATTGAACCATACACTGCAATTATCTCCCATTTCAACATCTCCTACCACCGTCGCGTTCTCCGCCAGATAACAATCGTTTCCGAATTTGGGGCTTTTTCCGTTTACAGGTTTTAATAAGGCCATAATGTAAATTTACAAATTACGTTGTGTGATTTTGTATCTTGTGCGTTGAAATTACAAAATAGAAATCATATGAAATTCGCAACAAAAGCCATCCACGCAGGGCAAGAGCCCGATCCGACTACAGGAGCCATCATGACTCCTGTTTACCAGACCTCCACCTACGTTCAGGAATCTCCGGGCAGTCATAAAGGATATGCCTATGCCCGGGGGAAAAACCCTACCCGAAATGCCTTGGAGAAATGCATCGCTGAATTGGAAAATGCCAAACATGGAATTTGTTTTTCGAGTGGAATGGGTGCAATAGATGCCGTAGCGAAATTGCTCAGACCGGGAGATGAAGTGATAACAGGAGATGATTTATACGGGGGAACCTACCGCATGTTTACCAAGGTTTATGAAAACTTCGGAATCAAATTTCATTTCATCGATCTCACTAACCCGGAGAATATAAAAAAAACGATTACTGCAAACACCAAATTGATCTGGATTGAGACACCAACCAATCCCATGATGAATATTGTTGATATTGCAGCCTGTTCAAAAATTGCAAAAGAGCACAAACTATTGCTGGCAGTTGATAACACCTTTGCTTCTCCCTTTTTGCAAAACCCGATCAACTTTGGGGCAGATATTGTGATGCATTCAGTTACCAAGTACCTGGGTGGGCATTCGGATGTAATCATGGGAGCTTTGTGTGTGAACGATGACAAACTGTATGAACAACTATTTTTTATATTAAATTCCTGTGGTGCCAATCCGGGTCCGATGGATTGTTTCCTGGTTTTACGGGGGATTAAGACATTGCACATACGCATGGAACGTCATTGTTTCAATGGAAAAAAGATCGCAGAATATTTACGGACACATCCGAAAATCGAAAAAGTAAACTGGCCCGGGTTCACAGATCATCCCGGTCATGCAATTGCTAAAAAACAAATGAAAGATTTTGGAGGAATGATTTCTTTTTCTTTGAAAGGAAACAAACTGGAGGACGCTTTTAAAATTGCTTCCTCTATGAAGGTTTTTTCCCTGGCCGAATCATTAGGGGGTGTTGAATCTCTGATTGGTCATCCCGCTTCGATGACCCATGCTTCCATCCCGAAAGCAGAACGTGAAAAGGCTGGGGTTGTCGATTCCTTACTTCGCCTGAGTGTTGGTATTGAAGATATTGATGATTTATTGGAGGATTTGAAAACGGCGCTTAGTTAATTATCAGAACTTTATTGCAATCTCAAGGTGCGCGCCAAGCCCTAAGTGAATAATGCGTTGAAGTGTCGAAAATCGAATATCCTTTAGATCCTTTTCCACCTTGGAAATATAAGACTTGTTCGTTCCCGCATGGTCGGCAACTTCTTGCTGTGTCAGGCCCTTTTCCTGCCTGGCTTGTTGGATAAGCACGCCCAGTTTGAAAGCTTCATAATCAGTTTCAAATTTATCACGTCTTTTTGTCCCCTTAACGCCAATCTCTTTATCAATAAACTGGTCGAGGCTTGTTAAGTTTTTACTTTTCTTCATAATACTCTTTTTTAATTCTTAGTGCTCTTATTATTTCGTTGGATGGTGTTTTGTCAGTTTTCTTTTGGAACCCGTGTCCTACCACTACTAAATTGTTGTGATCGAAAAAACTAAATATTCTAAAAATGTCGCTCCCGCTTTGAATTCTCATTTCATAAAGTCCATCTCTCCCTTCCAGGTGCTTAAAGTAAATTTCCGGAACCCGATCGTGATCTTCGAGAACTTTAAGCGTCCAAAGAATTTTCTTTTGAACTTTTGGTCATTGAGCTGAATAGAAGTCCCTGAAATATTCTTTATAGAAAAAGAGCTCTCGTTTTTTGCTCACAAAGATAGTAAAAGTAGTCCGATTGGACTACTCTAGTATTTATTTTTCGTCTTAAACGACAAAAATGAGGTGAAAAATGGCTGAAATAGTAGGTTTAAATACCCGATTTTTTACTTTTCATCTAACAGAAGAATTACTCCTGAAAGAGCCTCTCAATTAAAGGAAAGGATGAAAGTAATTCAGTAGCACTGACATGCTAAGTCAACCAGATCAGACCCCCTATTCGTCATAATACGCTAATTCTTCGATGATTAACATTTATTATGTGCAAAACATTCCTATATTTGCACCCGGTTCTGAATTTTAATTATTTGATTTTAAATAGCTTGTACAATGACTAAAGCAGATATTGTAAACGAAATAGCCGAAAAAACCGGAATTGAAAAGATTGCTGTTCAGGCTTCCGTTGAATCATTCATGAAAGTGATCAAAAACCACATGACGGAGGGGAAAAACATTTATCTACGGGGATTTGGCAGCTTTATTGTAAAAAAACGAGCAGAAAAAACAGGTAGGAATATTTCAAAAAATACAACGATTATTATCCCGGCCCATTATATCCCCTCCTTTAAACCTGCTAAAACCTTTGCTGAAAAAGTAAAGAAAAATGTGCAGCTGAAACCGGAAGGCGGCAATCAATAGAATAAATGTCAAAAGCTCAAATTATAGCCATTTTTGGCGCTGTTGTACTATTCGTTCTTTTACTTTTTGCTAATACAAGGCCTTCAAAAACAGAGAAGGTCAAAGTTGCAGAGGCAAGTACGGGTGAAAATTTTGAACCCATTGTTGCGGAAGCGACAGATGCGCTTATAGGTGAATCAAAGGCCCATGTAGCTCTGTGGAGGAAAGATTTCGATCATGCCACCAACGACCAGAAGTTGAGCTATTTAGATTCGCTGAGCAAGACCTGGGATGGACTGAAAAGACCGGACATAGCTGCTTATTATGCCGAACAAAAGGCTGTAATCCTCGTCAACAAACCCGATTTGTGGAACAAAGCAGGCGAACGCTATTACAATGCAGTTCGTTTTTCAAAAGCGGACAAACAACCCCTGTTGTACCAAAATGCCATGCGGTGTTTTGAAAAAACACTGAGCCTGCAGCCTGACAACCTGGATGCAAAGACAAATTTGGGCGCTTGTTATGTGGAAGGTACGGCTGACCCCATGAAAGGAATTGGTCTGTTACGGGAAGTGGTTGCCAAAGATTCAACACATATCAATGCCCAACTTACCCTTGCTTTTTTCTCCGTTAAATCCGGACAGTTTGAGAAAGCAACGGAACGGTTTAAAAAAGTATTAAGCATCGATCCGGGTTATGTAGAAGCTTATTTGTTCCTGGCAGATGTGTATGAAAAAACAGGTGAAAAACAAAAAGCGGTTGAAACATTGGAAAAATATTTGAGTCTGGTAGACGATGTAACAATCAAAAATGAAGTTAAAAACTATATTAATAAACTAAAAAAAAGTTGAATTTTTCCTTTGTTGCGAACCTTTAACTCAAACTTTAAACTTTAAACTTATTTAATATGCCAAGCGGTAAAAAAAGAAAGCGTCATAAAATGGCAACCCACAAACGCAAAAAACGTTTGAGAAAAAACAGGCATAAAAAGAAGTAAAAAAGCACTTTTTGCCTTAACGAATGCCTTCTGTTTTATTGGTATAAGCAGCTCACCTTAACTTAAATAAAGGTAAAGGTTAGCTGCTATACGTAATTAAAAAAATATAAAGTGAACAACGAACTTATTATACAATCCACCCCCAGCGAAGTAATTATTGCGCTGCTGAAGGATAAGCGCCTGGTGGAGCTCAACCGTGAAAAAACCAACAATAATTTTTCGGTAGGCGATTTTTATCTTGGAAAAGTCAAGAAGGTAATGCCCGGCCTCAATGCCGCTTTTGTAGATGTCGGTTATGAGAAAGATGCGTTTTTACATTACCTCGATCTGGGACCTCAGGCAGCTTCCTTAATGAAGTATACCAAACTGGTGCAAACCGGCAAACTGAATACTTCTGATCTCGGTGGTTTTAAGAACGAAGGAGACATTCCAAAAGATGGCAAGATTTCCAGCATGGTTTCTACCGGTCAGAACATTCTGGTACAGATTGCAAAGGAACCTATTTCAACAAAGGGGCCCCGCATTACTTCCGAACTATCGATTGCGGGCCGTTTTCTGGTGTTGGTTCCTTTCTCGGATAAAATCTCCGTATCCCAGAAAATTAAGGAAAATGAAGAGAAAAACAGGCTCAAACGCCTGATGCAAAGTATTAAGCCTAAAAATTTCGGAGTGATCGTCCGCACAGTCGCAGAGAACAAAAGCGTTGCCGAACTGGATGCCGATCTCAAAGACCTGATCAGTAAGTGGGATATCTGTTTCCAGGAAACGAAAGTTGCTCAACCACCTAAAAAAGTACTGGGTGAACTGGACCGTACCTCTGCTATTTTGCGGGATATGCTGAACGCTTCGTTCAACAATATTCACGTAGATGACCCTAAGCTGTTCGAAGAAATGAAAACCTACCTCCGGACCATTTCTCCCGAGCAGGAAAAAATCGCGAAGCTATACAAAGGAACCGTTCCTATTTTTGATCATTTTGACGTGGACAAACAAATGAAGGCCCTGTTTGGAAAAACAGTCACGATGAAAACAGGAGCCTACCTGATTGTAGAACATACGGAAGCTCTCCATGTCATTGATGTAAACAGTGGGCACAGGGCCAAATCAGGCTCTTCCCAGGAGCAGAACGCATTGGAAGTAAATTTAGATGCTGCAGTTGAAGTAGCCCGTCAGCTCAGACTACGAGATATGGGGGGTATTATTGTTGTTGACTTCATTGATTTGCACTCCAACGAAAACAGAAAATTATTATTTAATAAGTTACGCGATGAAATGCACACTGACCGTGCGAAGCATAATATACTCCCGCCAAGCAAATTTGGTCTGGTACAAATTACCCGTGAACGGGTACGACCTGCGACGAACGTAATTACGGTTGAAAAATGTCCGACCTGTGGTGGAACAGGTGAGATCCAGGCAAGCATTCTGTTAATTGACCAGATTGAAAACAACCTGCGGTACGTTTTTACCGAACAAAATGAAAAAGAAGTAACCCTTTGCGTACATCCTTTTATTGAAGCCTATTTAACAAAGGGCTTCTTCTCCCTTCAAAGGCGCTGGAGACTTAAGTTCCGTAAAAAAATAGCGATGCGTCCGGTTTCTTCTTACCATTTTATGGAATACCATTTCCTGAATAAGAACGAGGAGGAGATAAAGATTTAGCGAAATCCGCCGATGGCGGATTCATAAGCACTGAAGAAAAATAAAAAATGATGCGAATATATGTGCCTTATATGATAGTGCTCATATATCATCCTTTCTGACAATTCCATGACAATTGCAAATCGCTGAATTCTGATTTTTGCCTAGGGATGGATACTTTCAAAATCATTGCATTTACGCATAAGACAATTGCGCTTGACAGTATCGGCAGATTGCACCTGGAAACGGAAAACATCGAGAAGCGCATTACTTCTATAAAAGAAAAATGTGAGCTTTCCGAATTAATGTACCTCAGCACCTGCAATCGGGTAGAGTTTTTGATTGTTAGCCCCGGAACACTTAACCCTGAATTTCTTTCTGGATTTTTCAAAGCTTTCGACCCTGCCTGGCAGGAAAGCGATATCAAATGGGCCATTGACAATGCCTCTTTCTGGGAAGGAGAAAAAGCCCTGGAGCATTTATTAAATGTAGCTTCCTCTCTTGACTCGATGGTAGTTGGGGAACGGGAGATTATTACCCAGGTCCGGAATTCGTATGAACATTGCAAACAACTGGGCCTGACAGGAGATCTGATCCGCATCATCATCAAACACACCATTGAAACAGCAAAACGTGTGTATACCGAAACGAACGTCGCCCGTAACCCGGTATCCGTTGTATCACTGGCTTATCGTAAACTGAAAGAATTAAATGTAAAACTGGATGCAAAATTTATACTGATCGGTGCCGGTGTAACCAATACCACTATGGCCAGATACCTGAAAAAACATGGCTTTAAACATTTCACGATCTTTAACCGCACACTGACGAAAGCACAAAAACTGGCGAAAGAATTGAATGCGGAAGCTTATTCTTTATCTGAAATCAAAAATTACAAAAAAGGATTTGACATTATCGTTACCTGTACCGGCGCTTCTGAAAGCATTATTACCAAGACAGTTTACAAATCTCTCGTAGGTGCCGATCCCAGCAAAAAAATCGTGATTGATCTTGCTGTTCCCAATGACCTGGACGCTGAAGTACTTCAGAGCTTTGACATTAACCTGATTGCCGTCAATAACCTTCAGGAGATTGCGAAAAAGAACTTAGCTGAACGCGAAAAAGAAATGAATAAATGTGCCGAAATCATCCAGGATAATATTTCCGGATTCCGTCACATACTTAAAACCCGTAAGATAGAAATCGCCATGAGCGAGGTTCCCAAAAAAGTAAAAGAAATACATTATACTGCCCTCAATGAGGTCTTTGCGAAAGATTTTGAAAATCTGGATGAACAAGCAAAGGAAGTTCTCAGCAAAATACTTTCTTACGTGGAAAAAAAATACATCAGTGTACCCATGAAAATGGCAAAAGCTATCCTGATTGAAAAACACTAAAGTGATTATTGGTTCCCGTGGCAGCGAGCTTGCTTTATGGCAAGCCCGGTTCATTCAGGACAAACTAAAAGAGCTTGGACTGCATCCGGAATTAAAAATTATAAAAACCCAGGGCGATCTCGTTCAGGATTTGAGCTTTGACAAACTGGAAGGCAAAGGCTTTTTCACCAAAGAGATCGAAGAAGCTTTGCTCTCTGGCGAGATTGACCTGGCCGTACATTCTCACAAAGACCTGACCACCGAAAACCCAAAGGGCCTGATGATAGCAGCCGTTTCCTACCGGGAAGATCCTTCGGAATTAATACTCATTAACAAAGACGCTGTTGATGAACACCGGAAATACAAATTAAAAAAAAATGCGAAAGTGGGCACCTCCTCCAACCGCAGAAAGTCACAATTACTTGCTTTTCGGGAGGACCTCTCCTTACACGATTTAAGGGGCAATGTTCCAACCCGGATTCAAAAACTGCGCGAAAGGAAATACGATGCGATCATGCTGGCAACGGCAGGCGTAGAACGCTTAGGGATAGATCTTGCCGAATTCCAATCTGAAAAAATAAGCCCTACAGAATTTATTCCGGCTCCCGCCCAGGGTGTACTAGCACTGCAAATACGTGAGGCCGATAAAAAATTATACGGACTTCTCCGACAACTAAATGACGCTGAAGTATCTGAAACAATTGCCATCGAACGCAAGACATTGAACCTGTTTGACGGAGGCTGCAGCCTTCCGCTTGGTGTGTACTGCGAAAAACACGAAGACCAAGAGGGCGAATTTACCTACAAAGTGTGGGCTTCTAAGGCTGACAAGTGGAACCAATTCCCAAAGCAAATTTTTCTTGAATCAAAAAAAGCAGAATCCCTTGCTGAAAAAATTTTCAATAAGTTATCGAACATAAAACCCACTTCCGTATTTATTACGAGAGATCTGAGAAAATACGATTACTTTCAAAAAGCACTCAGCGCAAATGGATTTGAGGTTCATACCCGTTCACTAATTGAAATCCGACAGATTCCAATCCGCAAGCTTACAAAAACCGACTGGGTGTTTTTTGCAAGCAAGAATGCCGTCCGGCACTTTTTTGAACAAAAACCAGAACTTACAGAAGTGAAACTAGGAGCCGTCGGCAAAAGCACTTCGGAAGAGATCCGTAAGTTTGGTCACAAAGCAGAATTCATAGGTTATTCAACGGACACCCGCTTAACTGCTAAACAGTTCGCTTCCGTAGTAGGAAGCAAAACAGTATTGTTTCCCCAGGCCAAAGGCAGTATGAGGTCCATACAACAACAATTTACCAAACCCGGCCAGGCCATAGACCTGGTTGTTTATGAAACAAAGAAAAACAGTATTGACGATCTTCCTGCATCTGAAATAATTGTATTTACCAGCCCATCCAATGTGGAAGCCTATTTTGAAAAACATACGATTACATCGACACAAAAAATAGTCGCTATGGGCGACGCTACGGCAAATGCATTACGTAAATCTGGGATAAAAATAGCAGCCATGCCTTCCTCTTTTGACGACCTGGGTCTGGTACAGGCAGTGATGAGTGTTTGAAAGATGATTCAGGATTTAGGATTTTAATACGCTATTTAATTATTAAAAAAAACAATTGAATTAAAATATCCACAAATCCTTAATTTAAAAATCCCAAATCCTTAATTATTTAAACAATGTTAAACCGTCCCCGCAGACTTAGAAAAACAGCCATTATCCGCGAAATGGTTGCTGAAACACATCTGTCCAAAGACATGTTCATTTACCCTTATTTTGTAACACAGGGGAAAAAGCACAGGTTTCCGATTACTGCTATGCCAGGTATTCATCATTTTTCGGTGGATGAGTTGATTAAAGATGTTGAGCAAGGCTTAAAACATGGGCTTAATAAAATTTTATTGTTTGGTGTTGGAGAAGAAAAAACAAAAGATGCCAGTTCTTCCTACCACAAAAATTCGATCGTTTCAAAAGCAGTAGTGGAATTAAAAAAACAGTTTGGGGACGACTTATATGTAATAACCGATGTATGCATATGTGCGTATACAACACACGGCCACTGCGGCATCCTTCACAAAGATTATGTAAATAACGACGAGTCTGTAGAGGTCTTGGCAAAAATGGCTTTGAGCCATGCCCAGGCCGGAGCCGATATGGTAGCACCTTCCGATATGATGGACGGTCGTATAGGTGCTATACGCAAGCTTCTTGACCGGAATGGTTTTGAAAATACGGCCATTATGTCGTATGCGATAAAATTTGCATCCGCCTATTACGGACCTTTCCGGGAAGCAGCCGGCTCTTCTCCTCAAAAAGGAGATCGCAAGAGCTACCAAATGGATTTTAGAAATGGCAACGAAGCAATGAAGGAAGGCTTGCTGGATGAAATGGAAGGCGCCGATGTCTTAATGGTAAAGCCTGCCCTTGCTTACCTGGATGTGATCCATAACCTTAAACAAAATACCCTGTTACCGGTTTCCTGCTACAATGTGTCGGGAGAATACAGCATGGTAAAAATGGCGGCCAAACAAGGTTTGGTAGACGAACAAAAGATAGTCATGGAAAACATGTATGCATTTGCCAGGGCCGGTGCTGACACTATCATCACCTACCATGCGAAAGATATTTTGCAAAAAAAGTGGTTACTACCGTAAATGTGAAGTACCTCTTTCACTTCAATAGTGTAATATTCCCTTTCTTATTTATTGGTTGCCCATTTAATTTAGCCGTGAGTACATATCCAAAAACGCCCGCGTCCATTACTTTGCCTTTATAGATACCATCCCAGCCGATTGCCATGTTGGTAGTTTCAAAAACTAATTCTCCCAAACGGTCAAATATTAAAATTTGAACCTCAGAAAAACACTCCTCCAGCCCAC